>SMTZ1_10003918_pt1 | contig 24821 bp, 20 predicted proteins | sample DeeMarSWOR136_30_FD_25667 | JGI IMG/M metagenome (IMG submission 25667) | reverse complement strand
TCTTCCAGTTCGAAAGCCCGGGGATGAAGGACCTGCTCAGGAATTTCAAGCCGGAAAGCTTCCGTGACCTGATCGCTTTGAATGCCCTCTACCGGCCCGGTCCTCTTAAGAGCGGAATGACGGATGAATTCATCAAATGCAAGAACCATCCTGAGCGGATAAGCTACGAGCTGCCTGAGCTGGAGCCCATCCTGAAGGAGACCCAGGGCCTTATCGTCTACCAGGAACAGGTGATGCAGATCGCGACCGAGCTGGCCGGCTTTTCCATGGCCGAAGCCGACATCCTGCGCAAAGCCATGGGCAAGAAAGTCACGGGCATGATGAAAGCGCAGAAGCAGCGGTTTGTGCAGGGAGCGAAGAAAAAAGGCATCAGCCAGGCGAAGGCGAACAAGATCTTCGACCAGATCAATTATTTTGCCGGCTACGGCTTCAATAAGTCCCACAGCGCTGCCTATGCCTATCTGGCTTACCGGACGGCCTACCTGAAGGCGCATTATCCGGAGAGGTTCCTGGCTGCCCTGCTGACTTCGGAAGCGGAAAGAGGAGCCACTCCTCAGGTGGTCAAATACATCAACGAATGCGCAGAAATGGGGATCAAGGTCCTGCCCCCGGATATCAACGAGAGCGATTTCCATTTCACAGTGGTCAAGGGAGACATCCGCTTCGGTCTTTCCGCCGTTAAAAATGTCGGAGAAGGAGCGGTCCAGGCAATACTGGAAGCCAGGAAAAAGAAAGGGAAATTCACCTCCCCCTTTGACATCTGCCAGGAAGTCGACTCTAAAGTCTTCAACCGCAAGGTGATCGAGAGCTTGATCAAAGCAGGCGCCTTCGATTCCCTGGGCTGGAAGAGGTCCCAGCTCTTTCATCTTATCGATCATATGATCCAATACGCCCATGAGATTCAGAAGGTGAAGGCCTCCAAGCAGAATTTTCTTTTTGGCGGCAACCAGGTTGAACCTCCCGCTGTTCCGGCTGAGGTGAAGGAGATGCCGGAGTGGGATAAGCCCCTCTCCCTCTCCTATGAGAAAGATGCCCTGGGGTTTTATATCACCGGACACCCTCTGGCTGAATTCGGAAAGCAGCTGAGAAGGCTCGTCTCCCACTCCCTCAACCAGCTGGATGATGAGAAGGATTTCAACAGCGAGATTCGGGTTGCGGGCATCATCTCCTCTTTGAAGCCTCTCAAGACCAGAAAAGACGAACGAATGGCCACTTTTATCCTGGAGGATATGAGCGGGAGAATCGAGGTCGTCGCCTTCCCGGAAAGCTACAGAAAATATTATGACTGTCTCCGGCAGGACCATCTCGTCTGGGTCAAAGGAAAATTCTTGGGCGAGGGAGAAAGCCGGAGGGTCCATCTCCTCCACATCATGCCCTTGAAGGCGAAAAGAGTGGTCCTGAGGATCTTCCTGCCCGGTATCGAGGAATCCGTGTTCGAAGAACTGAAGAGCATCCTCGACCAGAATCGGGGTGACTGTCCGGTATTTTTTGAGCTGGAAACTCCCCATTCCTACCGGATGGTCGTAGAGGCGGGGGAGATAGCCGGCGTTTCTCTCTCCGAAGATCTGACAAAAAAGATCGAGAGTTTATTGGGCGAAGATTCTGTCTTCATCGAATATTGACCTCCACTTTTCAAGGAATCATCTTTATCTCTGCGACAATAAACATGAATATATAATCTATTGCAGCGCCGGTTCCCCTCCATCCGCGCCAAGACCCTCCCCCCCTCCTCCATGGGCTTCTGATGGAGAGGAACCGTCGCCGCACTTTCCCATCAGGTCGGATATTTCCCTTTTCGCAGAGATAAAGACGCTTGAAAGTAAATGTCTCTTACTCGATTTCAATCAAATACCGGATAACTTGATGAAGATTATTATAAATATTGGAAAATCGTTTTTGGCCTGGCCCCAAATCCCTCACCATTTTTCATGATTTTCCTCTTCTGACAGCTCAATTGATCAAAAGACATGAATTGTGGGGGTTTACTATTTTAAACCTAATCTCTTAATAGCTTTTTTGTAGGCTTCCTCATCTCTTCTATAACCTACCATAATGACATAAACCAAAATTTCCTCTTGTTCAATTTCATAGATGACTCTGTATTTGCCGATTCTCAACTTCCAATAGCCCTTCAACTCCCCGATGAGAGGTTTGCCGAACTCTTCAGGTTTGGTGGTTAATTTCTTTCGGATAGTATTTATGATTCTTCGCTGATCGGTTTTATCGATCTTCTTAAAATCTTTTTTGAAAACCAGCTCATCGATGAGTACTTTGAACACTACCTTAATCCCAATTTCTTCTCTGCTTGTTCGAGTGTAATTAATTTCTTGTCTTTTCTCTGAGCCCTCTCCTTGGCCAAATGACCTAAAACGTAATCTTCGAGAGCATCGATGATTTCTTCCATTCTATTATATTCTTCGTAATCAACGATGACTCCAACAGGCTTGTTCCTCCTGGTTAGTATGACTTTGTTGGATTTAATCTTCTCCAATATATCGGATATCGCTTTCCTTAATTCTGCAACTCCTACGATGGTGGTTTTTTCTTCCACTGTAATCATTTGTGTCTCCTATTTATACAATTAAATGAGCAATTTAAATATATAGTTAAGCGTACACTATGTCAAGTTCATTTACCTATTGACTCAATTATACAGATATATAGGCTGCAAATGTATATTCGTTTTTGACCTTGCCACCTTATCAGTTCAATTTAATTTCATAAGTATGTAGTTTATATGGAATATTGAATAAGGAAAGTCTTCCTATCTTTTTCGTTTATTTCTAAATTATCAGGTGCTATGTTTGGAACATAAAATTTGTTATTCATCGTTGTTAACATGTTTCTAGGTAGAAAGTTATAATAAGATCCGGATCCGATATAATTAAAATTTAAATCATAAATATCTATTATGTATTTGAAATCTTTGTCCTGATTAGAAGTCCAAACTAATACTTTGTCATTATTGATATTTATTCCAAATACAGAAGGAAGGAATCTATTCCCTCCTTTTAAATCTTTAAAAATGTAATTTGCCTGAAAAGATAAATCAACTATTTTCTCTCCTACATTAAATATCAAATCATGTTCAGTATTGGATTCCTTTTTGATTTTGAGAAAAACCTTGCCGCTTCCATCCACAACATTCAGTTCGTATTGATCCCTAGCTGCCCATACGACGGCATCATCTTTTCTTACGGTAAATAATATGGTTTTGGGAAATGCATCTCTTTTTTCATTGGGAGACGGAACCTTCTCTGTTGACTCCGCAATTTGATGAATGAGCTTACCTTCGGAGTTGAATTTTCTCAAAAATAATTTAAAAAACTCTTTCCCCGGAGGGCCCGGCCACTGAGATAATATATTGCCCTTGGAATCAACGACAATTCTTCCGAACATAAGAATTTGTTTAGAATTAATAAAATTTCCTTCTAAAGTGAAATAACTTATTCTGTTACCACTGTAGACGACGATTTTATCTTCAATGATCGTTATTTCAGTAGGATAAATAAATTCTCCCGGTCCTTGTCCTTTTCTCCCTATGGTTTTGAGACAGTTTCCATCCTTATTAAACACCATAATGGAATGGGCTTGTTCATCAACAACATAGATATTTCCTTCATCATCGGCTTTGATGTCACTTATAATTTCAAAATGATAATCCTTATTTTCTTCATCGGTTCCAATAACAAGATCTTCTTTCAAAATCATATTGAAAGATGAGCGGCGAGATTTCACTGGATTCAGGGGATTATAGACCACTTTAATTCCGTCTTCTTTTTTCACCTTTATTTTTTGTCCACTCATATTTGCAAAAATCATAAAAATACCGAAGATGGCTATAACACATATCCAAGCTTTTCTTTTTATCATCTTTCCCTCCTTTCTGCCTCTTTTTTTATTATACCGTCCCTGAAGCAAGAGAAACAAGGATTTTTCCCTGCTTCCTATAAAAAGCGAATCACGAATAATCTTTTTTTTCGATTCTCTTCCAGATTGTGTGGATAAAATACCCGGGAATGGCGTTGAAAATCTGAAGGGAGCGACACCATTTCTGTGTATTTTAGTCATTCAATTACCTACACAAAATGGAGGAGAACTCTTTTTTTAAACTCCTTGAAGGGAGGGATTCTGGACTGGAAGTGTTTAAGGTCTGTAATGTGCTTCTTAAAATATTACTAGAGTCATTTGGAGATGCGTGCACTTTTCAGAAAAATAAGGAAAAATCAGCCGCAAATTGTTAAAATATACACTTCGTAAGGTCCTGTCCCCGTCTGTGTTTCTTAGCTGAGCGAGGGACGGAAAGGAATGCGGTCCATTCAGTCTTGCCCAGGAATGGCGGTCCTTTCGACCCCAGGCTCAGAATCGCAGGAAAAAATTAGAGACAGGACAGAAATAAGTAATTTTATGGATAGCCCGATGAAGAACAAGCGCATTCTTGAAAAAGCCTACGACCCCAAACCTGTCGAGGAAAAGTGGTCCAAATTCTGGATAGAGGAGGGACTGTTTGTTCCGGAGGTCCCCTCTTCCAAGAAGAAGTTTTCCATGGTCCTTCCCCCGCCCAATGTCACGGGTTCCCTCCATATGGGACATGCCCTCTGCTTTACCCTGCCCGATATCATCGTTCGCTGGCGGAGGATGCAGGGCTTCAACACCCTCTGGCTGCCCGGAACCGACCATGCCAGCATCGCTGTTCACAACGTGATCGAGCAGAGCCTGGAAGAGAAGGGGCTGACGCGTGAAAAAGTGGGGCGTGAGGAATTTTTGAAGATCGCCTGGGATTGGAAGAACAAATACGGGGGTGTCATCATCAACCAGCTGAAGAAGCTCGGCGCTTCTCTGGACTGGACGAGAGAGAGGTTCACCCTGGATGAAGGGTTCTCCCTGGCAGTCCGGCGCGTTTTTGTCGACCTCTACAATGAAGGCCTGATCTACAGGGATTACTACCTGGTGAACCGCTGTCCGCATTGTGGGACGGTTCTCTCCGATATCGAGATCGAGCACAGGGAGAAGCAGGCCAAGCTTTACTATATCCAATATGCCCTCAAGGATTCAGAGGAGAGCATCACCGTGGCCACCACCCGGCCGGAGACCATGCTGGGCGATACAGCCGTAGCCGTTCATCCCGACGACAAGCGCTTCAGGAAATTCCAGGGGAAGAAGGTCATCCTGCCTCTTGTCAACAGGGAGATTCCGGTCATCACAGATGAGAGAGTGGAGATGGAGTTCGGGACAGGGGCGGTGAAGGTGACTCCCGCTCACGACCCGGTCGATTTTGAACTGGGAAAGCGTCACAACCTCGAGCAGGTGATCGTCATCGACGGCTCGGGCCGGATGACAGCCGAAGCCGGTGAGGAATTCAAGGGCCTGGACAGGTTCGAGTGTAGAGAAAAGGTCCTTTCCAGGCTGGAAGAGCTGGGTGTGCTGGAAAAGACCGAGGATTACCAGCATGCTGTCGGGCACTGCTACCGCTGCCAGACTATCATCGAGCCCCATCTTTCCTGGCAGTGGTTCGTTCGAGTGGAACCTCTGGCCAAGGAGGCCATCCGTGTGGTCGAGGAGGGAAAGATCGAGTTTATCCCTGCGAACTGGGCCAAGACCTATTTTGAGTGGATGTACAACATTCATGACTGGTGCATTTCGCGGCAGCTCTGGTGGGGCCATCGGATTCCCGCCTGGTACTGCCAGGAGTGCGGCCAGATCATGGTGGCCATGGAAGCCCCTCAGGAGTGCGGTCAGTGCCGGAGCGCCAAGCTCAGCCAGGAGGAGGATGTCCTGGACACCTGGTTCTCTTCGGCTCTCTGGCCGTTCGTGACCATGGGCTGGCCGGAAGAGACGGATGATTTGAAGGCGTTCTACCCCACCGACCTGATGTCGACAGGGTTCGATATCATCTTCTTCTGGGTTGCCCGGATGATCATGATGGGACTGAAATTCGCCAAGGATATCCCCTTCCGTCATGTGTATATCAACGGACTGGTCAGGGATTTCAAAAGGCGAAAAATGAGCAAGTCAGAGGGGAACATCATCGACCCCCTGGAGATGATCGGGAAGTACGGCACCGATGCCCTGAGGTTCACCATGGCGGCGCTGGCCATACCAGGAGCGGACATCTCCCTTTCCGAGGAAAGGATGGCCGGTTACCGGGCCTTTGCCAATAAGATTTGGAACGCCTCCCGCTTCGTCTTGATGAGCCTTGGCGACGGCAATCTTCAGGTCAAAGAAGAGGAGCTGACCCTGGCAGACAGATGGATCCGAAGCCGGATGGTGGAGATTATCGCTGACCTGAACGAGGCCCTCGAGCAGTACAAGTTTTACGAGGCGGCTGACCGGATCTATCATTTTATCTGGCATGAATTCTGCGACTGGTACATCGAGCTGGTCAAGCCCCATCTCCAGGAAGGGAACACAACATCCGAGGCTGTTCTGGCTGAAACCCTTGACCAGATCCTGAGGCTTCTCCATCCTTTCATGCCCTATATTACGGACGAGATCTGGCAGCACCTTCCCTCCTCAGGGAAATCTCTGGTGACAGCCCCCTTTCCAGCGGAGAAAGAGGGCCTCAAGGATAAAGAGGCGGAAAGGGAAATGAGGATTCTCCAGGAGGCTATAATCGGAGTCCGGACCATCCGGGCTGAAAACAGGATCGCTCCCCGGGAAAAAATCGAGCTCTGGGTCAAGGTGAAAAAGGAGGAGGAGAAGCAGGTCATCTTCCGCAACCAGACCTCCATTCAGACTCTGGCCAATATAAACAGGATCGAGGTCCTGGACCGCTTTCCCGCGGGAAAGAAACTCCTGAAGGGAGTGGCCGGGTCCTGGGAAATTGCGATTCCCATCGGAGAGGGAGTGTTTGACCTGAAGCAGGAAAAGCGGAGGCTGGAAAAGGAAATAGCCAAGATCGGTCAAGATGTGGAGAGAATCGAGATAAGGCTCCAGAATAAAAGCTTCCTGGAACGTGCTCCCAAAGAGGTCATCCAGGAGCACAGGGACAGGCTGAAAGAGCTCCAGGCACGAAAAAGTAAACTTGAAGAGAGCCTGGACCACATCTTGACTCTGGACTGAAGGCCGCTGGAGAGGCTGGCGTATCTCTATCAACCATGAACATCGGGGCGAAAATCCTTCGAGTCAAAAGCTGTCCCTCTACCAATGACCTGGCGAAAGAACTGGCCCTCTCCGGTGAAAAAGAGGGCACGGTCATCATCGCTGAAGAGCAGACAAAGGGGAAAGGCACAAAGGGGAGAAGCTGGTACTCGGCCCGGAAAAAGGGGCTTTATCTCTCCGTCGTCCTGACTCCCCCTTTTGCCGATATTTCCCTCCTTCCTTTGGTTGCCGGGCTTGCGGTCAGCGAGGCCATCCTTTCCTGCCTGGGGATAAGAGCCGGGTTGAAATGGCCCAATGATGTGGTCTGGGAAGGGAAAAAGCTGGGAGGCATCCTCTGTGAGAGCGGCTTTTTGGGAAACCGGGTGACTTATGCTATTCTGGGGGTAGGCTTGAACGTCAAGCATGAGAAGGAAGATTTTCCGAAGGAAATTCGTCGTCAGGCCGTATCTTTGGAGCTCATAAAAAAGGAAAAAATAGAGGAAGAGGCTTTCCTGGATTGCCTCTGGCAGTTATTGAACCACTGGTACGGATGCTTCCTCAAAGGAGAAAAACGGAAAATTCTAAGAGCCTATCAGGAGAAGTCGGTCCTGCCCTTGGGGGAGCAAATCGATCTTATAATGGAGAAAGAGGTGCTCTCCGGGGTTTATAGGGGGCTCGATCCTCATGGAGGAATCATCCTGGAGAGGAACGGGCGCAGAGAGTCTTTTTTTTCGGCAGAGATAAAGACGGTCCGAAGAGCCAAAAAGGAGGAGTGAGATGCTTCTAGCAATAGATATAGGCAACACCAACATCGTCCTCGGCGTGTTCGAGGGTGAGAAATTGATCCAGCACTGGAAGATCCAGACTGAGAGGGAGAGAACCTGCGATGAGTACGGAGTCACACTTCTCAACCTGTTTTCCCTTTCGGGACCGAAAAAAACAGAGATCGATTCCGTTATCATTTCCAGTGTTGTGCCTCCACTGACGCCGATTTTTCAGGATCTGAGTCTAAGGCTGTTCCAGGTCAAGCCGGTGGTTGTCGGACCAGGACTGAAGACAGGAATGGCCATCCTCTATGAGAACCCGCTGGAAGTGGGGGCGGACAGAGTGGTGGCGGCTGTTGCCGCCTACGCCAAGCACAGCGGACCCTGTATCGTCGTTGATTTCGGGACGGCCACGACTTTTGACGCGGTCTCTGCCAAGGGGGAGTATTTGGGAGGAGCGATCGCTCCGGGGATTCAGATCTCGGCCGAAGCCCTGTATCTTAAGACGGCCAAGCTTCCCCGCATTGAGATAAAAAAACCCGAGAAGGCGATCGGCCGCACCACTGTAGCCAGTATGCAGTCCGGCCTCTACTTCGGTTATATCGGCCTTGTCTCCAGGATCATCGAGGAAATGAAAAGAGAGCTGGGCGCGGAAGCGACCGTTGTCTCCACCGGAGGATTTGGTGCCCGAATCACCCCTGAGGTGGATTCCATTGATACCTATGAGCCTGATCTCATCCTGGAAGGGCTGCGGATCCTTCACAAGAGAATGCGGGAGTGAATTGTAACTCCTCCGGGGGATGCTGTGGAAAAGACGGCACAGGAAAGAAGCGAATATTTTCAATCCATCGCCCGGTTTTTCTTCAAGCAGCGGGGAGCTCCTTTTTTTCTCTCTTCCAAGGACCTTGACCTCATTGCGTGCTGGGAAAAGAGGAAAATTCCGCTTCCCGTGATCCTGGAAGGGATCAGGAGGTGCTTTGAGAACTATGCCCGAAAGCCGGGAAAAAAGACCAAGATCCAGGCCCTGGCTTTCTGCGAGAAGCAGGTCCTCCGGGATTTCGACCAGCACAGAGAGAGGAGAGTCGGTTCAGAGGGGGTGCGGGTGGAGAGAGAGGAAAAAAGGGGGAGGGCCCTGGCAGAGGTAAAGAGGTTCTTGAGATCACATCCCCCCGAAGTGGGGTATTTGAAAGAGGCTTACTCCCGGGCGCAGGGATTGTTATCCCGTAGTCACGTGGATGAAGAGGAGCTTGAACGCGTCGAGAGCGAGGCCGAGGCCCTCATCTGGGAACATACTCCGGAGGATGAGAAGAGAAAGGTCAAGAGGGAGGCCGCGGCTGAATTTAAATGGAGGGATGAGGAAAGTCTGTCCAGGATCTCCAGGATCAAGAGGGTAAAAAATATGAGAGATAAGCACGAAATTCCCTACATCTCTCTTTTTTATTATTAGTTTAATTGGGGTCAGGGCTCGACATTAGACACCTGGCCCTTGGCCAGCAAGGATATTAAGAAATGGCTTTTTGAAAGATTTAATTGAATAATAGATAATGTCTAATGTCGAGCCCTGACCCTTTTTAAGAAAAGATGGATAGTGAGATCGTCGACCTTCTCAGGAAAAGAAGGGAAGGCCTGAGCTTCCAGAAGATCGCCCGTGAGCTCCGTCTTTCCCCAAAGGAGAAACATCGTCTGGCGAAGGCCCTGAAAAGACTGGAAAGCCAGAATATCATCCTGAGGCTGAAGAGGAAATATCATGTTCCCGCCAAAACCAACCTGATCAGGGGCCGGTATATCCCTTCCCTCAGAGGATTCGGGTTTGTCACGCCTGAAGAGGGAGGGGGTGAGGATATCTTCATTCCGGCTCGCTACACCGCTGGCGCTGTCAGAGGAGACCTGGTGGAGATTCTGTACCGCCCCCGAGGAAGGAAGGGAAAACCCGAGGGACGGGTTATCAGGATCCTGAAAAAGGAAAGGGAGACTCTGCTCGGGTTCTACCGGGAACGCTGGGGGGATCCCTTTTTCTCCCCTTTGGATTCTCCCTTTTCCGAGGAAATCCCTCTGCCCTGGAAAGGAGACAGCCCTCTCCGGTCGGGGACGATCGTTGAAGTCGACAGAAAGACCTGGCGTCTGATCGAAGTCCTGGGCCTGCCCGATGAACCGGGCGTGGACACCCGGGTGGTCATCAAGAAATACGGCCTGCCGTCTGTCTTTTCCCAGGAATCCCTGGAGGAAGCCGGCAGCATTTCAGCTGAAATAGGCCCGCGGGAAAGGGAAGCACGAGAGGATTTCAGGAAGTGGAAGACAGTCACCATCGATGGTGAGAACGCCCAGGATTTCGACGATGCGGTGAGCGTGAAGAGGCTGGCGAACGGTCATTTTCTCCTGGGGGTCCACATCGCCGATGTCTCTCATTTTGTGAAGCCCGGCACGTCTCTGGATAAGGAGGCTCTGGAGAGAGGGACCAGCGTCTATTTCCCGGACTTGACTCTTCCCATGCTGCCGGAGAGGCTTTCCAACGATATTTGCAGCCTCAGGCCCAGGGAAGACAGGCTGGCCTTTTCTGTGTTGCTCAAGATCGACCCTGAGGGCGAGCTTGTCGAGGATGAGTTTGTCCCTTCTTTGATCCGAACCGAGGAGAGGATGACCTACGACTCGGTCTTCAAGATCTTCCAGGGCGACGATAAAGAGAAAAAAAAGTTTTCCTCTCTGGTCCCGGATCTATTGCTGATGAGGAAACTGGCGTCCCTACTGCGGAGGAACAGGGTGAAAGACGGAAGCCTGGATTTTGACCTGACGGAGCCGGAGCTTGTCTATAAGGAAGGCAGTCTTCATTCTGTGGTCTCTCTGGAAAGGAACGAGGCCCATCAGCTCATCGAGGAATTCATGCTCGCTGCCAACGAGGCCGTGGCCTGCTTTTTGGGACGGGAAAATGTCTCCCTCCTCTACCGGATTCATCCTAGGCCTGCCCTGAAAGACCTGGAAAGATTGAAAGAGATGCTGGCTCATTTTGGCCTCGCCCTTCCGCCGCCGAAGAAGATAAGCTCCAAAGACCTGCAGGGCGTTCTCCAAGAAGTGGAGGGGAAGAGCGAGGAGAAGTTCGTCAGCTTGCAGGTTCTCAGGTCTTTGAGGCTGGCCGTCTATTCTGAGGAGAACGAGGGGCATTACGGGCTGGCCAAAAAGGAATACACTCATTTCACCTCTCCCATCAGAAGATACCCGGACCTGGTGATCCACCGGATTCTCAAAGAGGCACTCGAGCGGAAGAGGGGAAAGGCCCTCTCTCTCTCTTCTCTGGCCCAGCACTGTACCCAGAGGGAGCGGGCAGCGGAGGAGGCCGAGCGCCAGCTTATGGAATGGAGGATCTTGAGGTTCCTCAAACAGAAGCTGGGGGAGGAGTTTGATGGTATAATCGTAGATATCACCAGAGCAGGCCTGGTCGTGGAGCTCGATGATTATTTCGTCGACGGGATCGTTCCCTATTCCGATTTAGGCGGAGATTATTACCTGAAAAGAACAGGGAAGACCCTGGTCGGAAAAAGGACAGGACGCACCTTCGAGCTCGGAGACAGGACAAGAGTGATCCTGGCCTCTGTCGACCCTATCCTGAAAAGGATGGGTTTATCTCTGAGTGAGGAAGAGAGGGAAAAGACGTGATAAACACGAGCTGTTTTGATGCTGCCGTGGATTTCGTTCCGGCCGGCAGGAAGAAGCGACTGGAAGCCCTGATAGTCATCAAGGGAAAAAAGATATCGGCCTCTCTCTATTTTTACGAACAGGCTCAGAAAGAAGAATCAGGGCCTTGGTTGGCCAGAGTTCACCTCCACCAACCCCTGTCTTTGAAATGGAAAGATGATTTTAGGGTCCAGGAGTCAGGTCGAAAGGTCATCCTGGGAAGGGGGTACGTTCTCAACCCGGATTCGGAAAAGGTCACCCAGACAAAGATCAAGAGAAGAGTGGCTTTTCTGGAAAGCCTGCGGGGAGAGGCAAGCGATATGATCCTGGGTCTGGCCCGGAAAAAGGGTGTGCAGGGCGTAAGGGAGAAGGAAATCCGCGATTTTTCCTCCCTGGCTCAGGAGTCTCTGCTGAGCCTGGCCCAGCAGCTGGAAGAAGAAGGAAAAGTCAGGATACTCTCCTTCGCCCCGCTTTTTCTTGTGGCTCAGGAGAGCCTGGATTTTCTCTTCCAGAAGATAGTGGTCTTTTTGGAACGCTTTCATCAGAAGTACCCGCAAGCCTCAGGTGTCAACCTGGAGAGTATCCAGAAGAGATTCGGCCTCCATCCCCGGATCCTGACCCTGGCCCTGAAGCATCTTCAGCACACAGGACAGGTCAAGGACGCCGAAGGAAAGATTTCGCTGTCAGGCTTCAAGGTTATCTTTACTCCAGAGGATAAGAAGATCTTAAGCGAACTGGAGGAGATGTGCTTAAAAGGACAGTTTCGCCTGTTTTCTCTGGAGGAGCTCCGGAAACACTTTCGGCTTTCATCCAGAAAGCTGGACAGTATGCTCGCTTTCCTCATCGAAAAAAATAAGATTGTCCAGGGAAAGGACGGGTTGCTCCTTCATTCCCAATGGCTGGATGAGATCATCCACAAGGTCAGGAAATCCAGGCAAAAAGAGCTGTCTGTCGCTGATTTCAAAGAGATGACCGGACTCACCCGGAAGTATGTCATTCCTCTTTTGGAATTACTGGATCAGATGGGCGTGACACGGAGAAAAGGATCTGTCCGGGAGGTCCTCTAAACTCTTATTTTTTCTGTTTCTTTTTTTGGTCTTTTTTATCCAGAGCTGTTTTCAGCTTCTCCGCGAATAATCCGAAGGTCGGTTCTCCGCTGACTGCTGGCCTGGGCTTTTCTTCCTCTTTCTGGGCGGCAACCTTCTCTTTTTCCCTTGCCGCTTCTTCGACCACTCTTTCTTTTATGGCAAAAAAGGCTTCCTGCTCGCCTTCTTCAGCCTCTATTTTCTCTTCGATGATCTTCCTGACCCCTTTTTGTCCCCGAGGCAGCTTCTCCGCTTCCAGCCTCATTCTCTTTTTCTTCGAGATTTTTTCTTTCTTCGGCGGATACGGTTTTTCGACTTCTTCTTCCGGTTCAGCCTCGATCCTCTCCTGTTCAACGGGGGCTTCGAATCTCGCCCTTTCCTTTCTTTCCCTCTCGGGCATTGAAGGAATTTTTTCAACAGGGGCTTCAAAGGCGGGGGCGGCTGGAGGGCCTTCCTCGACCATTTCTTCCTCTGCCGGGATTTCAGCAGGGATCTCAACTTCTTCTTCGGGTATTACTTTCTCTGCTTCTACTTCGATCTTTTCCTTGTAGATGAAGACGGCTTTGTTCTTTTCGGACCGTGAGAACTCTGGAATGGCGATAAGGGTCTTTTCCACGTCTTCCGGCGTCGTGCGTTTGAGGACATCGACAAGATGGTAAGCCCGGAGATAGTGAAGGGAGCATTTTTTCCCGACCATGCCGAAATTCTTGAAGACGAGAACCAGAAGTTCCGCCAGGTCAAGCTTGCGCCTTTGATCGAAGAAAGAGAAGAGCCTTTTCAGGGTTTCTGTTTCCAGATGGATGATTTTGTTAGGGGTTGAGAAGGTGAAGGCCTCCTCCCCGCTCTGGTCGAAAACATCTTTTTTCGGGTCGTAGCTGACCTTCAGCACAGAGATCTTTTTCTTGGACGTCTTCAACCAGAAGTTGAACTGGTTCAGTCCTTTTCTCTCCAAGGTAAGGCTTGCTCCCTGGGGAATATTGTTTGCTTCGTAGAACGCTTCTAAGCCCAGGAGGAAGCCGGATGAGGGATAATAATAAACAATGTAGTCCTTTTCTCCTTCTGTATCGGTGAAAATGTACTCCCGTGCTGAAGAAAATTCTTTGCTCATAGATTTGGGAACATTAATTCCTCCGGAAAGGATCTCTCTCCAGCCGAGATAGACTTTTAAAGGGGATTCCTGAGTAGAGATCCCCTCTCCTACCTGTTCTTCCGTATAGGCGGGGACCTTGGCTTTAGGGGCCGAGAGGGGCAGATCCTGCGGCGTGGACTGGAGGGCTTTTTTCAGGTGCCATTTCCCCCACTCGAGAGGCGAGACCTGGATAAAATCCTTCTTGTGTTTTTTGTCCAGAGTGAAGGTGAGGCTCATACAGTAGAGTTCAAAGAGGTCATCTGTGCTCTTGACATTGAAGAATTTATCCACAAGTTCTGTGGTTGCCGCAGACATGTTCGTTTTCTGGAGAAAATCTTTGATCTTTTCTATTTTGTCTTTCTTGATCTCGATTTGTTTTTCTGTCAGCTGCCAGTGGTCGTTCCAGTTAAAGAATTTAGAGGATTTGTTGAGGGCCGAGCTGAGGTTTTTTTCCAGCTTTTTGAGGTCCCTGTCTGTCATCGGGAGGGCGCTGAGCCGGGGATCCTCCTTTTTTTCGATTATCTCAGGAGCCTTGGCTTTGCCTTCGCAGTTACTGGGGAGAAGGACTTGAGTCTTTGTTTTCTTCATGTAGTCGATGTATTTCCGGAATATCCCTCCTCCCGAGTAATCCACTTCCAGCATCTCGCAGTTGAAGTCTTTGTAGTCGGATTTGCCCATGACCTCCAGGACGACAGCTCCCTTGAAAGGCTCCATACCCTTGCTGCTGACCATCAAGGGTTCATCGTATTCTTTATAGATGAAATCCCCGACCTCATACTTGCAGTAGGAGTCGTATTTCTTGACTTCCTGCTCTAGCTGGCTGGATGTCTTCTTGTAAGCCAGCTTCCTGGTGATCTTTTCCAGGGAAAAGGGTTTGTTAGATTTAGAGAGCTCTTTTTCTATGAAGGAAAGATTCGCTTCAGTGATTTGAGTGTTTTCTTTGTCTTCGGTCATTTTTGTTTCTTTTCCATTAACAGGAGCATGATGATTTTTTGGACGTGAAGCCTGTTCTCCGCCTGGCCGAAAACCACGGATTGGGGAGAGTCGATAACTTCTTCCGTGACTTCTTCGCCTCTGTGGGCGGGAAGGCAGTGCATGAACAGAGCGTCCGCTTTGGCCTTGACCATCAGCTTGCCGTTGACCTGGAAGGAGGCAAAGATCTTGGCTCTTTCTTTCTTTTCCTCCTCCTGTCCCATGGAAGCCCAGACGTCGGTATAGACTGCATCCGCATCCTCCACCGCCTCGGAGGGATCGTTCGTCAAGAAGAAGCTCGCTCCTGTTTCTGTGGCATCCTCTTCAGCCTGTTTGACTATTTCTGCGTCTGGCTCGAATCCTGAAGGAGTGGCCACTCTTATCTGGCAGCCGGCTTTTGCGGCGGCATAGAGCAGGCTGTGGCAGACATTGTTGCCGTCTCCGACATAGGCCAGTTTCAGGCTGGTGAAGTTCTTATGCTTCTCCTTGAGAGTGAAAAAATCAGCCATAGCCTGACAGGGATGAAGGAGGTCAGTGAGGGCATTGATCACAGGGATTTTCGCCGCTCCGGCCAGGTCTATGACTTCCTGATGGGCAAAAGTCCTGATCATGATGCCGTCCACCCAGCGTTCCATGTTCTTGCCCACGTCGTATGGGGTTTCTCTTTTTCCCATCTGGATATCAGAAGGGCTCAAGTAGACTGCTTCCCCACCAAGCTGCAGCATGCCCACCTCAAAGGTCATCCGGGTGCGCAGCGAAGGCTTTTGAAAGATCATCGCCAGCACTTTGTCTTTGAGCTTGCTTCGGTAACGCTGGGGCCGGGCTTTGATGTTCTCGGTCATGTCCATGATCTGGCTGAACTGGTAGACGCTCAGATCGTGGATAGAAATAAAGTCTTCAAACATCTCTTTCTCACTCCGCTATAGAGGCTCTGATTTTCGTCCCGGAACGGTCGATCAAGGCCGCCTTGAGCTGATTGGCTGAGGTGATCAGAGTCTCCTTTCCGCCGCCCTTGATGAATTCGATAGCGGCCCGGATCTTGGGCCCCATCGAGCCTGGGGGGAATTGCTCCTGGGAAAGGTATTCCTCAGCCTGCTTGACCGTCATCATGCTGATCGGCTCTTCATCAGCCGCGCCGAAATTCAGATAGACCCTGTCCACGTCGGTCAGGATGATGAACAGGTCGACCTTGACTTCCCGGGCGATCAAGCTGGCGGCGTAGTCCTTATCTATCACAGCCTCCACTCCCTCAAAGAGACCCCGGCCGTTGATGATCACGGGAATCCCTCCTCCCCCCGAAGCAATGACGATCTTCCCCGAATGGACCAGGTCACTTATAACCCGCTTGGGGACAACGTCTATGGGCTTGGGAGAGGGAACGACCTTTCGGTATCCTCGTCCCGAATCTTCTATCATCTGCCATTTTTTCTCCCGGGCCAGCATCTGGGCCCTGTATTTGCTGTAAAAGGGCCCGATAGGTTTGGTGGGATTCTCGAAGGCTGGGTCTTCCCTGTCCACCACGACCTGGGTGACCAGGGTGGCCACATCTTTATCCACGGAGTTTTTCCTCAGTTCATTGACTATGGCCTTTTCCAGCATGAATCCCATGCTCCCCTCGGTCATGGCATCGCAGACTTCCAGGGTGAACGGGGGAATCTTGGTGACGGCCTCTTCCATCTGGATGAGGAGGTTTCCGACCTGGGGGCCGTTGCCGTGAACGATGATGAGATCGTACCCTTTTTTGACCACATGAACCATGAGGCGGGCGGCCTTTTGGGCATTATTCATCTGCTCTTTTTGCATTCCTCTCTGGTTGCTGGGAAGGATGGCGTTCCCGCCGAAGGCGATAAGAGCAATTTTTCTTTTCATCAGAAGTCCTTCAGAATCTCCTTCAAGTCCGGTTGGCCGATCTCCTCCAGCGCATAGGTGACCCGGATGATTCTCTTGCTGGGATGGATCAGGCGGCTGAGGTCAATAGGGGTGCCGCTGACTACCAGGTCACACTCGGCGTTATCTATGGTTTGGGCCAGTTCGGACATTTGCTTCTTGCCGTAGCCCATGGCAGGGAGGACATTGTCCAGATGGGCGTATTTCCGGAAGGTATCCTTGATGCTGCCTACTGCAAACGGCCTGGGATCGATGATCTTTGCGGCTCTGCTTTGGGTGGCGGCGATGATCCCCGCGCCGTAGGGCATCCCCCCGTGGGTCACGGTCGGGCCGTCCTCAACGACCAGGACCGTCTTCCCGGTGATATCCTCGCCCTCAGGGACAGAGATGGTCGAGTTAGCCCGGATGATCTTGGCCTTGGGATTGAATTTCTTGATGTTTTCAAGAAGCAGGTCGAGTTTTTCCTTTTGGGCGCTGTCGACTTTGTTGATCACGATGACCTGAGCTCTTCGGAAATTCGTTTCTCCAGGATGGTACAAAAGCTCGTGTCCTGCCCGGTGGGGGTCGGTGACAACGATTTCCAGGTTTGACCTGTAAAAAGGAAAATCATTGTTGCCTCCATCCCAGAGGATGATATCCGCCTCTTTTTCAGCCTCTTCCAGGATGGCACCGTAATCCACGCCAGCGTAGACCACGATCCCGTGCTTGATGTGGGGCTCGTACTCTTCCATTTCTTCGATGGTGCATTCCTGGCTGATCATGTCCTCGTAGGTCGCAAACCGCTGGACCTTCTGCTTGACCAGGTCTCCGTAGGGCATGGGGTGGCGGATGACCACGACTTTCTTTCCTTTCTCCTTGAGGAGACGAGCGATTTTCCGGCTTGTCTGGCTTTTTCCGCACCCAGTCCGGACCGCACAGACTGAAATCAGGGGGAGCTTGCTGTTGATCATGGTTTCATCAGGCCCGAGAAGAGAGAAGCTTGCCCCGGCCGCGTGCACCTCTGAGGCCTTATGCATGACATACTCGTGGGAGACATCGCTGTAGGCGAAAAAAACATCGGAGATATCATGTTTCTTGATCAGAGAGGATAGCTCTGTTTCCGGATAGATGGGGATCCCGTCAGGCTATCACGCGGTATTCTGTGTTTCCTCGGAAATAGACGTTGAAGTTGTGGAAATCTCTTCCTGCTGCTCCCATTATGATGGCTTTTTTCATCCTGTAACTCCTGAAAAATCAGTCCTAAGTATAATACACCCCCTAGAATTATTCAATGCTTCATTGGGGTCAGGGCTCGACATTAGACATTACGATTAAAGGGAGAAAATAAGCTGGGTGAGAAAGTCTCTGAGCCCTTTATGAAATATTAAGAAAAAACAACGGTTTAGGGAGAATGTCTAATGTCGAGCCCTGACCCCTTTTTTGTTATTTTTTTCTGGAGGATCCTTTTTTGGGAAACTTAGGGAGACGGGGTTTCCCCGGAGGGGTGCGGGACTTGCGCAGCTTTTGCCAGGCAGGCTTTTGTCGTTTATCTATTCCACGCGGCATCGTCTTACTCCTTCAAAAAAGGGGCCAGGCCCCTTTTCCTCACTTTCCCTCATAATTGGGGACTGTCCCCAATTTATGTCCCCGATTTATTTCTATTCCCGTTATATTCACAGCGGCAGGATCTCTGCGCTGAGGGTCTCGGCATCCACAAGAGCTACCGTGCTTTTTCCCGAGACCCATCCTCCGGTTTCGCCGGGGTTGACGATCAAGGTTTTGCCCCTCTTCTGAATTTCAGGCGAATGAGTATGGGCGAAAATGATGACATCGTATAGGCCAGAAGCAGCATGCCGCTTGAGGTCTGCCGGCACATGGGTGAGGTAGTATTTTTTCCCCTTATGGCTAAAAACGAAAGGCTCCTGCTGGATCTCTCCGAAGGCGGCCAGGGCTTTCTCCAGCCCTTTTTTCTCTCCGTCACAGTTGCCGAATACGGCTTTGACCGGACATTTGAGTGCTTCCAGCTCCCGCGCGGCAAACGGAGCGATGAAATCTCCGGCATGGATGACCAGCTCACAGCCTGCATCCTGGAAGAGGCGGATGGCCTTTCTTATCGCCGGCAGATTATCATGGGAATCGGCCATAATCCCGATCATTCTCTTCTCCTCATCCGCATCGATTCTGATATTATTCTAAAAAAAACAGGGCGAATTGTCGAGGTACACCCCCTAACGCTTTCCGGGGCTTGAGTTATGAATCCTGTGTTATTTTTTGCGGCTGTACTCCACGAGGCCGAGCCCAGGGGCATAGATCTTGTATTCTTTTTCTCTGGGCTCAAGGGGTGTCGTTTCCTCGGTCTTCAGGCAATTGCGGTACTCACCGGCCGGCGTTTTGAGCGATTCGGTGACAGAAACGGAAGAGGAGCTGACGCATGTGTATTTGATATTGACACATGGAGCGTAAATTCTTTATTATAGATAGAGAGTAGGCGCGTAGCTCAGTGGGAGAGTGCTTCCTTGACGCGGAAGAGGTCGAGGGTTCGATACCCTCCGCGCCTACCACTTTTTTTACAGCGCTTAATTAATGAAGAATAGAAGAAGAAGGATGTTTTGTCCGCCATGCTGAATACAGATAGATTTTAATGGCTGAATCGGTAAAGGTTAGAGCTGAGGGGTCTGTTTTTTCAGTCAAGAAAGGAACTCTCCTTTCCGATGTTATCCCCCGTCTCAAGCTGTCTAAAGAGCCTCTATTTGCCAGGATCGACGGACAGCTGGCGTTAATTCGGGGTCAGGCCTTATCAATGGCGGTTATAAAGAATCTTGAACATAGTTTCTGGCTAAACATCCTGACAAGACCTGACCCCAAAAAATAAGGAGGTTCGCTTGGTTTACGAAGGTGCTGCAGATGCCCTGGAGGAATTAAGGCACAGCTCTGCCCATCTGATGGCCCATGCGGTTCTCGAGCTTTTTCCCAACACCCAGACGGGGATCGGACCGGCCATAGAGGATGGGTTCTTCTATGATTTCTTAAGAGACACGCCTTTCACGCCCGATGACCTCCAGCTCATAGAGGAAAAAATGCGCGAGCTGGCCAAAAAGGATATTCCCATCCAGAGGCTGACTCTTTCCAAGAAAGAAGCTCTGCGCACCTTCAGAGAGATGGGGCAGAAGCTCAAAGTTGAGCTCATCGAGGAGAAGGGAGGCAAAGAGGTCACCTGCTACAAACAGGATGGTTTTATTGATTTCTGTTTGGGCCCTCATCTTTCCTCCACCGGCCGCATCAAGCACTTCAAGCTTCTTTCCGTCTCCGGAGCCTACTGGAAAGGAGATGAGAAAGGGATTCAGCTCCAGAGGATCTACGGCACTTCCTTTTTTTCGGCAAAAGATCTCAAGGAACACCTTGCCCTTCTGGAAGAGGCCCGAAAGAGGGATCACAGGAAGCTCGGGCCAGAGCTCGACCTGTTCAGTTTCAGCGAGGATATGGGTGCGGGGCTGATCCTCTGGCATCCCAAGGGAGCCACTATCCGGCGTATCATCGAGGATTACTGGAGGGAAGAGCACATCCAGGATGGGTATGAATTCATCTACGCTCCCCATATAGCCAAGCTGGATGTCTGGAGGAGAAGCGGGCATACGGAGTTCTACGAAGCTATGTACCCTCCTCTTCTCAGCGAAGGCATCGAGTATGAGCTGAAGCCGATGAACTGTCCTTTCCATGTCATGGTCTTCAACTCCCGGCAGCGGTCCTACCGGGACCTGCCTTTGCGCTGGGCGGAGCTGGGGACCGTCTACCGTTACGAGAGAAGCGGAGTCCTCCACGGCCTGTTGAGAGTCAGGGGGTTCACAGTTGACGATGCTCATATTTTCTGCCATGGCGAACAGCTCGAGGAGGAGATTAAGAAAGTCATCTTCCTTGCCCTAAGGATGATGAATACTTTCGGTTTCAAGGAGTACGATATCTATCTTGCCACTCGCCCCGAGAAGTACGTGGGCGAGATCAAAGACTGGGATAAGGCCACTCTGGCCCTGGAGAAGGCCCTTAAAGGAGCCAAGCTTGATTTTCAAGTGGATGAGGGCGAGGGCGTTTTCTACGGTCCCAAGATCGACATAAAAGTCAAGGATGCGTTGAAAAGGTCCTGGCAGTGCACCACAGTCCAGCTCGATTTCAACCTGGCAGAAAGGTTCGACCTGAATTACGTCGGTGAGGATGGAAAGCATCACCGGCCTTACCTGATCCACCGGGCCATCCTGGGCTCTCTGGAAAGATTTTTTGGCGTTTTGATCGAGCATTATAACGGGAACTTCCCTGTCTGGCTGGCCCCGGTCCAGGCGGTCATCCTCCCCATCGCCGACAGGCATAACGACTATGCGCAATCTCTGGATAAGCTATTCAAAGAGAACGGATTGAGGTCAAACCTGGACCTGCGCCGGGAAAAGATCGGTTATAAGATCAGAGACGCGGAAACTCAAAAGATCCCTTTCATCCTGATCGTGGGCGACAAGGAGGTCAAGAACAAAACAGCCTCCCTTAGGGTTCATACAATGGGAGATAAAGGCGAGGTGAAGGTCAACGAATTCCTTGAAAAAGTCAAGGAATTGGATAAGAATAAATCATTGACTCTAAAAATTTAAAGGAGGTCAATCATCATCAGACGGAGATTCGATCAAGGGCGGCGGGGGGAAAGGCCCCACAGGATCAATGAAATGATAAGAGCCAAAGAAGTCAGGATTATCGACGAGAACAAGGAGCAACTCGGGATCAAGTCTATAGATGAGGCTCTGACCCTTGCTGGGGACAGAGGCTTGGACTTGGTCGAGATTGCTCCTCAGGCCGTACAATTACATAAAAAAGCTCATGAGGCGAAGAAGCATCAGAAACAGATTCAGGTCAAAGAGATCAAATTCAGACCCAAGATCAGCATTCATGATTACAATTTCAAGATGCGGCACATCCAGAGATTCCTCGGTGAAGGCAACAAAGTCAAGATAACTGTCATGCTCAGAGGAAGAGAGCGAGCCAAGCCGGAATTGGGTACCCAATTCCTGGACAGGGTTTTGGAAGACACCAAGGATATCGCCTTCCAGGATGGTGCGGTTCGCAGGCAGTCCCCGTGAAGTCAGGAGGAAAAGATGCCAAAGCTAAAGACACACAAGGGAGCCCAAAAAAGGTTCAAGATAACAGGAAAAAAGAAGATAGTTCACAGTAAAGCCTACAAGAGCCATCTTCTGACCAAGAAAACGGCGAAGAGGAAGAGGAATTTAGGAAAGAAGGATATCGTCAAGGGCCCGGACCAGAAAACGATCAAGAAAATGCTTCCCTACTCGTTTTAGAGACCGGACTCTCTAAGACGCCTCTGATCATCACCCAAGGAGTAAGAAAATGCCTAGAGTAAAAAGAGGACCGAGAAAAAGGATAAAAAGGTCAAAGATCCTTAAGCAGGCTAAAGGATACTGGGGTGCCCGAAGCCACAATTACCGCACAGCCAGGGAAGCGGTGGAGAGAGCCCAACAGTATGCCTACAGGGACAGGAGAACCCGCAAAAGGGAATTCAGGCGGCTGTGGGTTATCCGCATCAAAGCCGCAGCCGAGAACAACGGCCTCTCCTACAGCCGATTTATTCATGGCCTGAAAGAGCTGAATATAGCCCTCGACCGGAAGATTTTGGCGGACCTTGCCGTCCACTCCCCCCAGACGTTTGGGGCCCTTGTGGAGAAAGTCAAGCAATCCGCCGCCTAAAGACACGAGCGGCTGCAAAAAAGGGGCCAGGCCCCTTTTAAAGCAGGATAATGAAAGACCTGAAAACCAGAATAGAAAAACTCAAGAAAGACTTTGACCAGGCTTTGTCTGGAGTGAAGGATGAAAAATCCCTCCAGGAAGTCCGCAATGTCTACTTGAGCCGGAAAAGAGGGGCTGTCAAGCTTCTTTTTGAAGAGCTTAAAACTCTGAAGCCTGAACAAAGGGCGCAGGCCGGCCAGCTGGTCAACAGCCTGAAAAGGCACGTGGTGGCAAAGGTGTCAAGGCTCAAGGCCAAGCTCGGCGCCCCCAAACCTGGTGCAAGAGCAAGGAGGGGCGACCTCACCCTGCCAGGCGTAAGAGGATACTGGGGAGCGCCTCATCCCGTCGTGCTTTTCCAGCAGAAGATCGAGAACATATTCATCGCCATGGGTTTTTCCATCGAGGAAGGCCCGGAGATAGAGACGGATTACTATAATTTTGAGGCCTTGAATTTTCCGCCCCACCACCCGGCCCGTGATGACTGGGATACGCTATACATCTCCGATGACCTGCTGCTCCGGACACACACCTCACCTGTTCAGATTCGGGCCATGGAGAGGAGAAAGCCTCCGATAAGGATCATCGTCCCCGGCAAGGTCTACCGCAGAGAGACCCCTGACCCCACTCATCTTCCCATGTTCTACCAGGTGGAAGGCCTGGCCGTGGATAAGGGCATCACTTTTGCCGACCTCAAGGGAACGCTGGAGCATTTTCTCAAGACTCTCTTCTCCGAGAAACTCAAAATCAGGTTTCGCCCCAGCTTCTTCCCCTTCACCGAACCGTCGGCAGAGGTGGATATCGAGTGTTTGGTCTGTAAGGGAGAGGATGAACAATGCCGGGTCTGCGGCGGAAGCGGATGGAAGGAGATCCTGGGATCGGGGATGGTGGACCCCCAGGTCCTGAAGAACGTCAACATCGACCCGGAGCAGTACTCGGGATTCGCCTTCGGCATGGGCATCGAAAGAACAGCCATGTTCGCTTACCAGATACCCGATATGCGCTATTTCTTTGAGAATGATTTGCGGTTCAACAGGCAGTTTTCGATAAAATGAAGATAAGTCTGGATTGGCTCAAGGATTTCATCTCTATTGAACTGCCCATCTCTGCCCTGATCGACAAACTGGATATGATCGGCATGATGGTGGAAGAATGGGAAGAGAAGGACTCAGATATCATCCTGGATATCGAGACCTACGCCAACCGGCCGGATACGCTCGGACATCTGGGTATCGCCCGGGAGATCGCTGCCGCGCTCGGGCTGAAGATGAAAGAGCAAAAGTGGCCTTTGGTCGAGCTGGAGCAGAGAACCTCGGAGCTGTGCGATGTGCAGATCTGGGATACTAACCTCTGTCCCCGTTACACCGGGATTGTCGTCAAGGGGGTCAAGGTCGGACCTTCCCCTGACTGGCTGCGAAAAAGGATCGAGGCCATGGGCCTCAAACCCATCAACAATGTGGTTGATGTGACCAACCATGTTCTCTTCTCGACGTCCCATCCCATCCATGCCTTTGACCTGGAAAAACTCGCCGGCCGAAAGGTCATCATCCGCCGGGCCAAGGCAGGTGAAATCATCAGGACTCTGGAAGAAGAGGACGTCAATCTGGCTTCGGACATGCTGGTCATCGCCGATGAGCAAAGGCCGGTGGCCATCGCCGGAGTCATAGGGGGGCTGGAATCCTCTGTCCAGACGACCACGCAGGATGTGTTTATCGAGAGCGCCTATTTCAACCCCGTTTCGGTGAGGAAGACGAGCAAAACAACGGGTATTTCCACCGATGCCTCCTACCGCTTCGAACGAGAAGCGGATATTTCCTTTCCTCCCCGGGCCGCCCTGATGGCCGCCTCTATCCTGACTCAGTTCGGGGGAAAGGTCTCCAAAGGCCTTATGGATGTCTACCCCAAGCCGAAGAAGGAGAAAACCGTCATCCTCAGACACCCCCGTGTCTATGACCTTCTCGGCCTGGAGATCGATGAAAAATTCGTAGAGAAGACTCTCTCTCACCTCGGGTTCCGGTTAGAGGCTCAGCGGAAGGGCGTCTGGCAGGTCAAAGTCCCTCCTTTCCGGGTCGATGTGGAAAGGGAAGCTGACTTGATCGAAGAGATCGCCCGCTTTTACGGCTATGACAAGATCCCCGTCCATTTTCCACCCTTGAGAGTCCCGGAGCCGCCTCTGGATGAGAAAAGAGAGAAAATAGAGAAGGCCCGCCAACTGCTCTTCAATCAGGGCTTCGATGAAGTGCTGAATTTAAGCTTTGCTGACCCGGAAAGTGAAGCTCCATTCCAGACCGGCCGTGAAGCCGTCGAGATTCGAAACCCGATCTCCCAGAAGGCCTCGACCCTCAGGACGACTCTTCTGGGCGGATTGCTGGATAATCTAGTCTGGAACAGAAACAGAGGAGCTGAGGGGATACATCTCTTTGAGATTGCGAATATCTATTTCTGGCAAAAAAAGAAAACCCATGAGCAGCTCACGCTCGCCGTTGT
>SMTZ1_10001346_pt1 | contig 24824 bp, 23 predicted proteins | sample DeeMarSWOR136_30_FD_25667 | JGI IMG/M metagenome (IMG submission 25667) | reverse complement strand
TGTGTTTTGTACGAAGTTCGTGAACCGCCGTATACGGAACCGTACGTACGGTGGTGTAGGAGGACGGGGGCTAGACGCCCCCTTCTACCTGATACAGTTTACATTCGATAGAAAAAACACATCAAGGGATGATGACAAATGAGCTTCAAAATATCAATAAAAGATTGGATAGAATTGAAAGATTGATCGAACAAGGAAAATAAATATAGATAATCTTGTGGATGTGCCTTAAAGCTAAAAAATTAGCAGTAAATTCTAAGGAATTTCTAAGGAAAACCGTTCTTTTAACCGAAATTATATTCTTCTATATTCCTCTATAGCCATTCTAATTTTTTATTTCACAAGAACTTAGCGGAATAAAAAAGGAGTCCATAATGAATATCTATGTCGGTAATTTGTCGAGTGACTTTGAGCTGGTCTTTAAATAGGCTCCTCTTTGTTAATGGAAAAATGCGGATGTACATAAAAAAACTCCAAATCCAATTATAACAACACTACAGAAAAGAAGGAGTAAACTGTAAATCTTTTCATTTATACGATTTCTTCCCATGAAAATCAGCGTAGATATCAAAAAGTACCATAGAAGATCTCCCATTTCATGACCAACTAAAAATGAAAGGAGAGCTGGCCAGTTACCAAATGAAATCCGATACTTGAGCATAAAACCAAATCCAACGGTGGTCCACCAGATCCACCAATATGGATTACTCATAGAAATCAATACGCCACCGAGAATTGGATTTGACAGATGCATCGCTGATCTTGAGGTATTATTTCCTGCTGCATTTTTCTCTTCATTCAACTCTCTTGGGACCTTACGCCGAGCAACATCAATGATAATACGTGTTCCTAAATAGAGAAGGAATAGACCTCCCAGAACGCCTATCAGCTTGATTACGAGTGTATTTTTTAAAAATGTGGAAAAACCTAAAAGAATACAGACGATTAAAACAGACTCAAGGAGAGCATGCCCCCCAATAACCCATACTCCAACTAAAAAACCACGCCGTTTCGTGTCTAGGGTCTTTACAATCGTATATGTTAGAAGCGGTCCGGGAACTATAGCCCCAGTCAATGCAACGACTAATGATAATGAAAAAATTATAATGAGATTATTCATAGTTCAATAATGCTTTAAGAATTCTATCCATAGAAGACATAAGATAGGAAAATTATGTGATTTGGAAAAACAAAAATTCTTAAAATTAATGAAAAGGTTTTTTACATCTATGATCATTTGATTATTGATTAATTCATTGAATATTTGAAATCGATATGATACCGTATTCATAGATTGCATATTGAATTATGAAGTAATTAATCTCCGACATCTAAAATTTTAATTCATTTTATAAGAGTGATGTGAAAATGCCTGTTTTTAATGAGCTTGGCAAAGTGGCGAATCAACTGTTCTCCTTTCTTGTTGACCGCTTTCCAGTGATGTGCGGCAGTGATGAGTTTCACTTTCTTCCCAGAATAAGCCATCACGACCGCTCGTTCGCTTCCATGGAAAATCTCGATCTCAATCGCATTTACGATACAATCTCGGGTCTGAAAGCTCTCCATCGTACGATCGAATCAATCCCCTCAGAAAATGACCTGGAGCACTTCATTGACAGAGAGCTGCTGAAGGTCTGCATTACGGGAGTCCTTATTGAACTTGAAGAAAGAAAATCCTGGTGCTATAATCCCCTTCTTTATCTAAAAACGGCTTTTCTAGGACTTGAGCAGGCTCTGAGAGCACCGCTTGGGGAAGGGGATTACACAGTTGAGAGGGTAATGAATCGGCTCCGGGTGATTCCCGTTCTGCTGGGGCAGGCCAGGGTCAACATACGGACTGTCCCCGAATCCTACCATATTGCCTCAATATCGATGGTTGATGATTGCATCGACTACTTGACTGATCTCAAGGATATGGACAATGATCTTGAAACCCATTTGTCGATTGTCGGTGAGTCACTTGTCTCTCTCCGCGACTACCTTACCTCATCGGTAAAGCGTGAGCCCGATTATAGGTTCAACGTTCTCTCTCTCGAGGCAACAATGAAGAACTACTTTCAATCGAGGCGAAGTATTAATGAGGTATTCGAGATAGGACTTGCGGAATGGAAGGAGACAAGTGAAGCGCTCAAGGACATTACCAGGGAGATTGGAAACGAAAACTCTTGGAAGGTGCTTTATACCTCCTACCGTCCAATCGATTCTGAAAAAGCAGATATTCTTGCCCTGTACAGGAAAGAAACGGAAAAGCTGCAAAGATTTTTTCAGAAGCGAGAGTTCAGGTGGGTCGAAACGCCCTCACCGCTTGTTGTGGTCGAAACTCCCGCATATCTCCGCTCCGTACGAGGGTCCGCTTCCTTCAGTGCGTCAATAAATCCGGGGGAAGGTGAGAGAGACCTCTTTTACATTACCACGGAAAAAACTAAAAATGAGAACAGATGCTCACATTCAATTATGAGGCTTCACCGTGAATACAAGTTCTTGAGCGCACACGAGGCTTTCCCAGGTCATTATCTTCTTGACAGTGTAAGGAGGTCTCTCGAAAACCCGATACGACGTCTCATTGAATCCCCCCTCTTTTACGAAGGGTGGTCTTACTATGCCGAATCTCTTCTTGAGGAGGATGGATACATACGAACCCCCATAGAAAAGCTGGTGCATAAAAAGAGGAGCCTCTGGAGGGCAGCCCGCTGCATGATCGATTCCGGACTTCCAACCGGTCTCATTGACCGGGAGAAGGCAGTGAAGCTCTTGGAAGAGGTTGGATACCCTCAGGATGAAGCTGATGAGCGTGTGAACAGATTTCAGCTCAATCCAGGTTACCATCTATGCTACACCCTCGGTCGTTTTGAAATTTTAAATCTGAGACACCTCTTTGCTCCGCTAGCAGGAAGGGGGTCATTTCATCGTATTCTGCTTCAGGGCGGCGAGCTCCCGTTCCATCTGATAGAGAGACGGCTTCAAACCCTCATTGGAGGAAAGAAAAATTGAAAGTTTTTGAGGGATACCACTCTGAATGGAATCTCGGCAGTCCCGGGGGATGGTGCTACCAGCGTAATATTCAACTCATTGGGAAAACGGTATGGAAAAACCTCAACAGAATCTCCTCCATCCCTGTCGTCCTTGATTTTGATCATCTCCTTTTCTATCCAGACAGGGGCTTCATAGACATGCTCGTTCAGGCTCACCGTGAGCGTGAGGGAAACACCCCGGGGGTCATCGCGGTTGTTGCAGAAGAGGATACGCTTGATACGGTCACAGAGAACAAAGACCTTGCCAGTTGGCTGAGCAAGGTGGAGGGAATCACAGGAGTACTTATGGGACCTCGGGAGCTTGAGCTCCAAAATGGCAGGGTTTGTTACAAGGGTAGGCCGGTTTCGATTATTTTTCTGGATTTCAACACTGACGTTCTCCTTTCGCTCCACCGTACATACGATCTCACCCCCCTTATTCAGGCGGTACGCGAACGGAGGGTTATAAACCCGAGAGGAACAGAGCCGATCAACGCGAAGAGCATTTTTGAAGTCATCACGGGACCTTACGCTCATAATTTCCATAAGGAGATTGTAAAGAGGACACCCTGGACCAGACAGTTCTATTCAAGGCGGACAACTGGACCAGACGGCCGGGATATCGATGACCTTTTCCAGTGGGCGCTCAAGAACTGGAACAATCTTGTTCTCAAACCCGAGAGGGGGTATTCGGGGAAAGGTGTTCGCGTGGGTGGAATACATGACGCTGAAGATTCCATTAATCTTGCTCAGGATGAAGGGGAATACATACTACAGGAAAAGATCCCACTCGACATGTGGAGTGTAGACATTCCGGTACTCGACCATGAGAGCAAGAGCGTAGAAATCGAGCGCTGCCAGACAGATTTTAGAAGCCTCATTGGGCCAGAAAAACTCTTTGGTTTTCTCGGGCGCTACGGCGGGGTTCCTACGAATGTGGGGAGCGGTGGCGGTGTCCAGCCAATTGCCGTTTGCCACTCTGAGTTCACCATCTCTGATGCAGCACGACTCATCAACGACGCTATAGCGAGCATGGAGTATGGCTCTGTTCTTGAAGTTGTCGAATTGCAAAAGAGGTTGGCCATTGAGCACAGCTTGATCTACCTCCTCGGCCCAATAAAGATGGCACTTAGACCGCGGCTGATCACTGAGCCGCAGCTCGATTCGCTGAGGCGCTACTGCATGGCCCTGTGGAATGACTGTCTAACCCTTGAGGAGATGTGGCTTTCCGGGAAATTGGATAGCATCGTGAAAATCGATCCTGAAGAGCTTGAGATTATCCGTCTTCAGCCCTGGAAGGGTGCTCCTGCAATCATAGCATCTGACGGTCTGTTCAATTTTGGAGTCCAGAGAGAGAACTAATGGGAATAGAAGTAGACCCGGAGTGGTGGAAAAAACTCTTTGACGAACTCTACCTTATCACCGATGCCCGTTCTGTGTGCAATGATAACGCTACCCGACTGGAAGTGGATCTCATCTGTGAGATGCTTTCCATACGACCGGGGCAGAAGATACTCGATCTCTGTTGCGGACATGGCAGACACAGCCTCGAGCTTTACAAGCGAGGTTTCACGGAATGCACCCTGGTTGATTACTCTCCTTTTCTTATCGACCGCGCAAAAAAGGAGGCCATCAGCCGAGAGTGCAAGATGGAGATCATTAAGGCCGATGCTCGTAATACAGGTCTCTCCTCCGATGCATTTGACATAGTTGTCATAATGGGAAACTCCCTCGGTTATATTACCGAGCCAGAGTCGGACCATGCAATCCTCCGTGAAGCGTATAGGATACTCAGGAAAGGCGGGAAGGTACTCATCGACGTAGTAGACGGAGCTTCTCTCTACATAAATTTCTGTCCGCTCTCATGGCATGAGATCGGAGAGGATATCGTTGTCTGCCGTGAACGGGAAATCGTAAATAATCGGGTAAATGCCCGAGAGATCGTGCTGAGTAAACGAGGAGGTCTTGTCCGCGACCAGACCTATTCGATACGGTTCTATACACCAGAGTCGTTAACGTTGCTCCTTGAGGATTCGGGATTTTCCAGCATTATAGTCCGTACCGATTTCTCACCTCTTCGAAAGAATGCTGATTACGGCTGCATGAATAATCGTATGATCGCAATGGGGGAAAAACCAAGTATTTCTAAAACCAAACGAAATACACTATAAAAACAAAGGAACAATTGGTTTTTGAAATTGAAAAAGTAAAATCTCAAGGGTTTTATGTAATCGATATAGCGGAAAAGATATCAAAAAATATAGTTATTATAAATAATAAATTAATTTTTTCATACAAGGGAAAATCATGATAAATCTGCTGAATAATATCGATGAGGTTCTGCTGATGGGACCGGGCCCCTCATGTGTTCCAGGTGAGGTATATAAAGCTCTTTCCAGTAATACTCTGGGCCACATGGACTATTATTTTATCCAAATCATGGATGAGATTAAAAACCTTTTACAGAAGTTGTTAAGAACGCAGAATCGCTTAACACTGCCGGTTTCAGGCACCGGTTCTGCTGGCATGGAAACCTGTTTCGTAAATCTAATCGAGCAAGGTGACCGTGTTCTGATCCTGATCAATGGTGTGTTTGGTAAACGCATGGAGGATATTGCCGGCCGCTTAGGGGCAAGGGTAGATACATTAGAATTCGAGTGGGGGACACCGGTTAAACCCGATCGGGTCGTGGACAAGCTTAGGGGCGATTCTTACAAGATCGTAGCGATCGTTCATGCTGAAACCTCTACTGGAGTAAAAAATCCGATAGATGTGATTGGCCGATTGGTTCATAATCATGGAGCGCTTTACCTTGTGGACACAGTTACCAGCTTGGGCGGAATGCCAGTTGAAGCCGATGAATGGGGAGTAGATGCCCTCTACAGCGGTACACAGAAGTGCCTGTCCTGTCCACCCGGATTATCACCGGTGACCTTTTCAGAACATGCCGTGCAGATGATCGAAGAGCGACGGAGCAAGGTACCTAACTGGTACCTTGACATGAATATGGTTATTCAGTACTGGGAAGGGAAGAAACGGGTCTATCATCACACTGCACCAATAAATATGCTCTACGGTTTATATCAGGCCCTACTCCTGATTTTTAATGAGGGGATAGAGAATGTGTTTGATCGACATCTTAAAACGCACCGAAAGCTTGTAACCGGGCTTCAAGCAATGGGTCTGGAAATGTTGGTTGCGCCAGCGCATCGTTTGCCGATGCTGAACTCAGTAAAAGTGCCTGAAGGGGTAGATGAAGCGGCAGTACGCAACGCTTTGCGCAGGGAGTATCTGATTGAAATCGGAGCTGGGCTGGGACCACTGGCTGGGAAGATATGGCGAATCGGGTTGATGGGGCATACCGCCAGGGAAGAGAATGTAGAGCAGTTACTTTTCGCTCTCAAAGCGGTTTTATAATAATAACGTGTGTTGAGATAGTGTAGTGTGAAACAAATAGAAGAGCCATCTTTGAGAAGGGCTGGAAACTCATATATATAAAGAGTGTTTAGATCGTAGAATGAAAGTTGATTTTGATTCCAAGAGGAAGGGTAACCAGGTACTTTGAATCACCCTAAATAATAGTTTTCCTCAAATGGGAAGCCTGTATTCATCAAAGCGGTCTCTGCGGCTTGCAGAGGAGAATAGCCATCCTCATACCAGTCTTGCCACCTCCTGTAGGCTACTTTTTCGGTTCCAACACCTGCGATCCTGAGCATATCCTCGTCCACTTCTCTGAACCACTCGGTGAAGGTCATATCGATTCTCATATGTTGACCTCCTCCGGAGGCTGTAACGGCTTATGGGTTCCCTGAACCTTTACTCCTTGCTCCCCGGATGTTGAATCGATAGATTATCGATACTATGGCAGTCGGGAAAAGTACAGGAACCGGCTGAAAAGCGATCTCCCGAATTTTTTATATGGAACTCTTTCCATAATAAAGTGTAATATAAAAATCAGACAAATTCCAAAAAATCACTCTACCTTTTTTACTGGGAGAAGAGTTACAGTATTTCTCAGAATGAGATCATTGAGGAATCAGATGTGTAGCTCCAGTATATCACCGTCCTTTACCGGCTCGTTGCGCGATACGGTGACAGGGGTATCGCTTCCCCTCCACAGCCTCGCGAATCTCAGCTTTTCATAGAAATCCTTGTGTATGAGCGTACAGATGTCACCAACAGACTGTCCTTCGAAGACGGTATAGGGGCATCCACTATCCGCTTTTTCTCCCGGTACCTTGGTGTAAACCCGTACAATTTTCATCCAGCCGAACAACATCTTCGGAAGATCAGTTACAATCTCCTTTGCGATGCAGGAAAAGGGATAGATATCTAAGGAATTTCCGAGCATCTGACGCAGGAGCTCAAGGCGCTCCCCTGCATCGGGCGCATCCATCTTATTTGCAATAACCCGACTTGCAATCCTATCTCTATTACCGGCCTCCCTCTCCCGGACGAACTGTACATGCCTTTCAGTGAAGGCGCCCAGCACCCCATCCATGTCGTTCAACGTTGAATCTGCTGACATATCCGCGACGAGGAGCACTCCGTCTGATTTTCTCACGATACTCAACAGATGCCGTGGCATATAGTCGGCGGTTACCGGTGGTGTGTCCACCAATTGAATCTGGATGTCTTCATAGTGTATCATACCAGGGTGCATCTGCTGAGTGGTGAAAGGATAATCGCCGATTTCCGGATGAGCATTGGTGAGGTACTTCAGAATGGTTGATTTTCCACTATTCGGGGGTCCGATCATGATGATTTGTGCCGCACCCTCACGGGGGATTTCAGCAGATGAGTCGTGTCGGGATTTTCTGTCCGATGTTTGGAGCTGCCTCTGTAGTGTGGACATGCGGCGCTTGAGATCTGCATAGAGGTGCTCAGTACCCTTATGTTTTGGGAGGGCCGCGATCATCTCCTCAAGCCGCTCAATTTTTTCATCGGTCTTTTTTGCTGCTCGGAAGGCCTCTTCCGCTTTCCGGTATTCAGGAGTTAGATTTGCAGGCATAGGATAAAAATATACAGTGATTTCTGTGAAATCACAACTCGCCAGTAAGTCCGCTTTATTATTATATTTCTAACTGTCTCTGCAGAAGAGTGTAATTCACGTCTCCGCAGAGACAAGTAGGTTTCTCATCCCATGACGCTTGTAGGAGGGCGTCTTTCAGGTATCATTCTGATTTCCTGCGTCATGTCAATATCTTTTCTGAAAAAAAGTGCGCAGTAGCAATGTCCGTATTCTTCAACATCCGCCTCCCGTGCATACACGCAGGGACAGATGATGTCCTGGTCGAGCCTCTTATCCTGCTGACTATCGCGGCAAGGACAGTTGTAATACCCCAGTCGGTTGAAATTATTTGCTAGACCTATGAGTAGATAGTTGAGCATCTCTTCGTTCGTATTTAATTTCCAGTTGTAATTGCGTGCTATCCTATCAACGTATACACTTACCTCATCGACCTTTTTACTTTTTTTCACTCAGAATATCCTCCCATATCGACGTGTCATATCCCGAATACCATGTATCTGTATCGGTTATGAGAAAGGGGAACCGGGGTTGCTCCCCGATCAATTCTCCAAGTTCAGCCTTCAGCCCGTTTTTTTCTTCCAGAGGAATCATGTCAATATCCAGATAGGAGTATCGGTAGCCCCGTTCCTTAAGCCACTTTTTACCAAGGTTGCACCACATGCAGGTTGAGAGTGTAAATAAAAAGATATCCCCTATCTGTCTGCGTGCGCCCTTTATATACGCGATTCTTTTCTTATAAGGTTCTGCCAACTTCATAACTGTAGCATACACATCCGCCTCCGTTTTATACATTCTAGAGTACCTCCGATTCTAGTGCTACTGTAAAATATACATGAAAGGAACTTACCTGAAAAGGGGAAACGAAAACACCTCGGGGAAAGGGTCCTTTCATAGATAATGGTTGAAGTAATGGAGCCGTAAGATTCTGAGGATATTGTTTAGAATGTTATCAACCACTTGAAAGAGATTGGTTTAGTTATCCCGATGGTGGATACGGTGGAGTTATTCCTTTATGTAGCTTTCCAGCATACGGCTTCGAGATGGGTGACGCAATCTGTTTATTGCCCTTTTTTCGATCTGCCTGATCCTCTCCTTGGTGAGGTTGTACTTGTCACCGATTTCTTTGAGAGAGTGGGGTCTTTCTCCATCCAACCCAAAGCGATACTTGATTACCTTGTACTCCTTTTCACTCAGCGTCTGGAGCACATTTCTGATCGAATCCTGAAGGTTTTGGTTTATAATAACCTGTTCAGGATCCTCCCCCCTGTTATCTTCCATGAGGTCAGAGATTGTGTTTGTGTCCCTATCCGTGGAGAGCGGGCTCTCCAGTGATGCAATGTCTCTGGATGCATTGATAAGGTCAGCGACTCTGTCCTTATCTAAGTCAAGGTAGTCTGCGATCTCTTCCAAACCGGCATCGCCTTCCTTGTTTCTTTCAATCTCCTTTTTTGCCTTTTCAATCTGAATGAGCTCGTTCGCCCTGTTGAGCGGCAGCCTGATCATTCTTGATTTCTCGCACAGCGCCTTGAGAATGGACTGCTTGATCCACCATACCGCGTAGGAGATAAAGTGAAAACCCTTATCAACATCGAACTTCTCAACCGCAGTGATCAATCCAAGATTCCCTTCGCTTATGAGATCATCGAGAGAGAGTCCCTGGTTCTGATACTTTTTTGCCACATTGACAACGAACCTGAGATTGGCTTTGATGATATTTTCCTTCGCTTCATCGGAACCCTTTTTTGCCTCCCGAGCTAATCGCACCTCTTCTTCTCTTGTGAGAAGAGGGATTTTATTTATCTCTTTCAAATAGACAGAGAGCGGGCTCGTGTCAAGGCTGCTCATAAGATCAAACAATTTGGTATCTACTGACAATTAATTTTCCTCACTTTTTGTTATTTTCAATAATATTTATGCAATTACCATACCAATCAAAATACAAGAAGCATTTTAATTCTTTAAAATAAAAGATTTAAAAATACAATTTGAAACTAATTAAGAATTTATACACTCCTGTTTCATTATGACTCTTAAGCCCCATAATCATCTATTTTTGTAGTATTTTGATACATTCCTATGGGAATCGTGGTATAAAGAGAAAGCATCTATATTTACATGGGAATTATGTAAATTACTCTTGATTTACACGTGTTTTCTTTTACATTAATAGCTGAAACAATACATCGTATGCATCCAGGGAAATAACGTGAAGTAGATAAATATGATCATTCTTATGAAGATTCACCATATTCTCAAGGAAGGTGGTATCCTCTCTGCACAAACAGAATCACTTTTTGACAGAACAACTCACCATGATCCTCTGTATTAATCATCACTTTTTCTTTTTAAAATACTTCAGGGGATCCATGCTGAAGGCGAAGGAGACTTCCCAGCCGTTTTTCATATTTTTCATCAGACACACGAACTCCACAACCACATCAATTTTATACCAGTACCACTGAACATATTTTTCTTTGTCCAGATCAAATTCAAAGGTTTGGTCGGGCTCACCAAATTGATCTATGTAGGGTTGAGTAAGTTCTTCGAAGGTCATTTAATTTTTACTCTCGTTAGTATTAATTATAACGCACTCTGTCTGCATTTACATCAATTCTTTCATAAAAAATTATCGTCCAGTTTTCAGGAGAGCGGAGGCACATCCTCCGACAAAGGCAAGCGCAGCCGCTGTGAGAAAGGCGTTCGAGAAGGAACCGGTTCTATCCGCAATGATGCCCGCTACAAGGGGGCCTAGTGCCTGTCCGATACCGAAGAAGAGCGTTACGAATCCAAGTGCCGCTGGGGCAAGTTTGAACCCAACCACATCCCCGCAGGCTGCTGCAATGATTGCAGGAATACTCCAGGCAGTGACTCCAAACAGCACAGAGGAGAGGATGATGCCAGGATTTTTCGGCCACAGGGCGAAGAGAACGAATGAGATAAGCTGGAGTGTGAAAACCAATACTAAGGCTCCCCTGCGTCCGATACGGTCAGAGAGGCTTCCCCAGATCAACCCACATCCGACACTGCACCAGCCCATGAGCATGAAGAGATTTCCAGCAGCGGTGCGGCTCAGATTCACTTCCCCCACAAGATAACGGATGAAAAAGGTGATATAGATGATATAGGAAAAGCCGAAGGCTGCATACACGAGACCAAGGTGCCAAACCGCCCTGGAACGGTATACGAGCCCCCAGTTGAGTGTTCGCTGATTTAGCTTTGCACGGTTGTTAGGTCCGCCCAAGACGTGCAGGTCCAAATCCTTAGGGTGGTTCCTGAGCAGCAGCGCACCTGCACAGGCGATCAGGAGTGAAACGCCTCCGAATATGTACCAGGCAAGACGCCACCCGTTCGAGGGGAAAAGCGAAAGCATCCGTGGGATGAGCGGACCGGTGAGAATGAGGGCGATACTCGAGCCGGATACCGCAATTCCTGTCGCAAACCCCCGGATGGTAGGACTAAACCAGGCAGACATCAATGCCATTATGGGAACATTGCTGGCGCCACTTCCAAGCCCTGTCACAAAACGCCAGAGCATCCCGGACCAGAAGCTCTGCGAGCCCCCGGTGAGTAACATTCCGACTCCGACGACGAGCATTCCTATGGAAATGATCAACCTCGGACCATATCTGGAAGCGAGTGCACCCCCGATGAGCGCAAGCAGGAGATATCCAACCAGATTTGCTGTTGCGAGGCTTCCTGCAGCGCTGTTGTCAATCTCCAGGGCGGATTGCATCGAGGGGAGGAGGAGACTGTAACCGAAGCGCGCAAGCCCGAGCGAACCGAATACAATGATGGTACCGATAATCAGTACGATCCATGCATAGTGGATACGGGATGAACTCATATACATTTCCTTGTATAAAGGGTCCTTCTCGTTCGCGATTTGAAAGTGTTAGATGGATATTGTAGTCAGTCTTGTATAAATGTCAAGTGAGGACGCGTGGATCAGGTGATACCTATTCAGCCCCTATATGCGATATGAGGATCCGGGATTGCTTCCCTTTCATGAGGAGGGTGTTACAGACCTTTGAAAAAGGATCCTTAATCTCCTCCCGGCCTGATGAGGGTAAGTACTCCCTGTTCGAAGAGTTTTTTCCATAGCGGCTCGATTCCGGAGATCTGCATGTTGAGGACCACAGAGCTCCCCTTGACCTCGACTGTGCTGGTGTAATTTATTTTTTCGGCGATGAACTTCCGCTTGAAAGCTTCACCAAGGAACTCGGCGTCGTCCTTTATCTCGTCTATATGGCTCGTGTCTGCACCCTGAAAAACGAAAATACCGGAGGCACGGTTCGAATCGACCATGTCAAAGGAGGAACCCATCCAATCCAGATATTCTGATGAGAGGAGAAGTGTTATTTTCCATTTCTCTTCAAGGGGCTGAAGAAACTCTACGAACTTTGCACCACTGTTATCGGCAAAGAGCAGACCATCCTTTGCCTGGGTGAAATAGTTTTTTGCCTTCTGGTATACGGCACTTTTATTTATCGAAGGCCCATCTATTCCCATTTTCACCACATCCACATCCGATCCAATCAGGATCATGTCCTGAAGGATCGTATAGGCAGAAAAATCTTCAGGAACATCACCCTGAACATGGGCAATCGACGATCCTTTATAGGTAAGGCTCTGTATGGTGGCCTCTGGGTCGGGAAGTATGATGTTGTTGAGCTTTTCTTTGTCAACCTTTGCACCTTTTTCGAGTTTCATTACACAGAGCAGATTGAGAAGCGACTCGCTTTTTGGAGAAAAAACCGCCACAGACATTTCCTTTACAGTGGTCGCTTTTAACAGCTCTCTCAGGGGACTCTGCCTGGGGCTGTTAATCCATGCATCGAGCATCCAGGAGACACCGGGATCGCTCTGAATATTTGCCATGGTGACAACCGAAATGCAGCTTTCAGGTATGTATGAAGGAGTGTCCGTCCCCTGCGCTGCCATCACTCCCACGAAAACAATAAGAAGCACACAAATAGTTACAATGACCTTCATCATTCCTCTCCTTTTAAAAGTGCATTCATGAAATCCATAATCTGAAATGTAAATTTCACAGAATATCCCTGGACCGCCACGGCCCCCTTCATATCGATGTCTGATGCTCTGAGCTTTCTCCGCAACGCGCCATAGATGAACTTGACGTCGGAACGTACCTCGGGAAGCTTGTCGTCACTGCTGCAGTAGAACGTTAGTGAGCCATTGAGCTCTTCCGGGAGAATTCGAAGGTCTCCCATGATAGTTGATACTGCATCGATGCTGGGAAAGGCCGCAAAGGAGTACTTTTCCTCAACTTCCTGGAAAATCTTCGAAAGAAGACCCTGAGTGTTGTCCACGCAGAGAGAGCCTCCTCTCTGGGAAGAGGCCTGCAGGAGGAGCCCTGACATGTATTCATCCTCCGCATCCCCATGAAGGGTGCGTGCATAGTCTCTGTAGGAATCCTGGAGCAGAGAAAGGTTCGAGCCGAGCAAGAGGTTATTTCCAACGATTGTATATGCAGTCGGTCTCATCCCATCCTGACTGTCTTTTCTAGTTTTGAAGCTGTGACCCTCTGTGTGTACCTTCACAGATTCGACGCCCTCGAAGAGCACACGGTCAAAAAGACCCCCTGCGAGTTTTAGTAGCCGTATCACTTTTCCCATGCTGACTAAGATCAGGATCTGAGGTTCACCCCTCAATTCGTCGTAACTGACTAGTCCCACAAGACGGGTTGGTATCAGAGATGGAAAGACCTTTTTAAAGAGGTGAGCTTTCATAACTCCCGTATCCTGGGTGATTAGCTTTGCCTGCATCCCCTCAAGCAGAGCGGACACACCTGGGTCTGCTTGGTCCAGACTGAAGGTGAAAAAGGAGAACGTTGTGGAAGGCATAAGTTTCCAGGGAGGAACCTCTTTCAGTGGTCGAAACAGCCAGATGCTGAATCCCACAAGGAAGAGGACAGCCAGGGCGGCAAGTCCTAGTCCAGATCTTTTCGCCCATTTTTTAATTGCTTCTTTTGGAATATTCATGGCACTCTTTCTGAGGTTGGATCACATACTTTCACTACCAATTATAGCAAGGAATGCCTAAAATTCTAATATTTTTGATAAATTTTTATTCCTCTATAAAAAAAAATAATGGTACTATATTGAGCACATTCCGGGTTATATACACGGAATTGTTAGGAACCTAGGTTGCACCGGAGGAGGAGATGGAAAGAGTCCCTCTGATAAATCTCAGGAATGTGTCCCTCAGAAGAGGGGAAAAACAGATACTCACCGGCATAAACTGGACGACCCACAAGGGAGAGCACTGGTTTCTGATGGGGAACAACGGGAGCGGTAAGACCACGCTCATGGAGATCATCATGGGATATTTGTGGCCTCAAGAAGGACACGTCTCTGTTCTTGGGCGCCGTTTTGGGGAAGTGTATCTTCAGGAGTTGCGAGCGAATATCGGGTACGTTTCTCCCTGGATTTTTAAACATATGCGTGAGTATATACCGGTAGAGCACGTCATCGCATCGGGTACGGATGCCTCAGTTGGTTACTTCGACAACCTTACCAAACCCCTTGAGAAAAAAATCGATGAGCTCCTTACCTTCTTTCACTGTAGCGAGCTTCAGGGCCGAACCTTCGGTACCCTTTCCACTGGACAGCAGTTCAAAGTGATGCTCGCGCGCGCACTGATGAACGAACCCAGGATAATTATTCTCGACGAACCCTTTTCGCTCCTGGATGTGGGATCCCGCATACAGATGTATCAGTACATCGAAACAATTTGCAGATCGGAAGGAAGCCCCCAGGTAATAATCGTTACCCATCATTTTGACGACCTTATTTCGGTCTTTACCCATGGACTCCTTCTGAAGGAAGGAAGTATTTACCAGAAAGGCTTCCGGGAACATGTATTGCGTAAGGAAGTCTTATCCGGTGCTTTTGACATTTCTACGGAGTTAATCCCCTTTAAACTCGTTCAGAGAGAACAGATTTTATGAATACCATCACTCCGGGATGTATTCTGAAGGGTCTATCCCTCGATGGAACCTGCCAGAATGCCGCTCACGAAGTATCTCTGGAGGGAGAAGAATACTACAAGAGGAAGAATCATGGAAATAAAGGCGGCAGAGGTCAGAAATTCCCACCCTCCACCATAGGAGTTTACCAGATTTGATATAGTCACTGTCATGGGAGCCACTTCTGGGGTTCCTCCTAAATAGATGAGTGCCACCAGGAGGTCGTTCCATACCCACATGAACTGAAAAATTGCAAGTGATGCGATTGCAGGGACTGAGATGGGAAGTACAATCCTGTAAAGAATCTGGAAATGGGAAGCGCCGTCGAGAAAGGCTGATTCGAATATATCCTCTGGTATTCCTCCGATGAAGTTCCTGAGGAGGTAGATTGCAAAGGGGAGACCGTAGGCGGTGTGAGCGAGCCATACTCCTGCAAAGTTACCCGTGAGCTGAAGCCTGTTGAAGAGCCTGAGAATGGGGATGAGGGTCATCTGTAACGGTACGACGAGAAGACCTATGATCATTAGAAAGAGCGTGTCCCTTCCCGGAAACCGCATCCAGGAAAAGGCATAGGCCGCAAACGCAGCAATGAGAATCGGCATCACGGTAGCGGGAATTGATATCATGAGACTGTTGAAAAAGCTTCTTCCCATGTTAGCCCTCTGAATCACGTGGATGTAGTTCTCGAGTGTAAACCGAAGGGGGGTGGAAAAGGATGTCCACCATCCTGTAGAGAGGATGAGCGGCCTCGGTCTGAGAGAGCTCACCAAGAGCCCCAGAGTGGGGATCATCCATAAGAGGCAGATACAGATGAGAATGATGTGCAGGGGACTCCGCCGCACAAACCGGACCAAATGAGCGGAGATGCCTTTCGTACTGACCGACCGTAACATCTGAGGGTTTATTTCCTCCTTTCCACCTGTCCAAACCTTTTGATATTCATGAGCATCACCGGAACAATCGCAATGAGCAAGAGTACTGCGAGTGCGCCGGCCATGCCGAAGTTGAGGAAATTGAACATCTCCTTGTACATCCTGTTCGCAATCACCTCGGTACCCAGTACTCCGTTGGTCATGACGTACACGATATCAAATATTTTTAGCACATTTATTATCAACGTGGTCGTGACTACCATGATGGTGGGTTTGATGAGTGGCAGCGTGACCCTCACAAAAATCTGAAGCTCCCGCGCACCGTCGATACGGGCCGCATCTACAACTTCCTTGGGAATGTTCTTGATGCTCGCAGAAAGTATCACCATGGAAAAGCCGGTCCACATCCAGATGCCCACGACGATGAGTGCCCAGTTGTTCATTTTTGGATTGAACAGCCACGCCTGTGGCTCGAAGCGTTCGGTAACAACTGTCAAAACTGCATTTATGGTACCGATTTGGGGAGTCCCTTTGGGCTTGAAATCATACATGAACTTCCAGATTACTCCGGCTGCCACAAATGAAATAGCCATAGGAAGAAAGATGAAAGCCTTCGCTGCGGACTCATACTTGACCCGGTCGGTGAGCACCGCGATAAGGAGTCCAAAGGTCACCGTCACAAGGGTAAAGAACACAAGCCAGAGTGCATTGTTTTTCAATACGATTAGCATTTCAGGCTCTGAGAAGACACGTAAATAATTCCTCAATCCAACGAACTCTGTTGAATCCTCGTTCATCAAGCTCAGCACGATCGTATTGATCACGGGGTACAGAAGAAACAGGGAGAGGAACAAGAGCGCAGGTCCGATCCAGAGCCATGGCCTGATTTTTTTCTGGCAGTTCGGGTTTAGCCTTGACAGTGCCTTTTCGACAAGAAAGAGATAAGCGGTCAATCCGATAGGGACGCACACTACTGCTACAAAAGCGAGCACAAGACTTGATATGATCATGAAACCAATTCCTGTTCAAAGCATCCACGGGGAGTACCCCCGCGGATGCTTCTCATGGCTGCACCCCGGTGGGTGCGCACTCACTCCATGCACTAGATAAGAAATCCATGATGGATGCTGCCGGGGATTGCTCCCTGAGATATGTTCCTTTGCAGGGTGAATCCTGCAGAACATTTTCAGAGCAATCCATAATGGTTTTCACCAGGGCACTCTGTGCTTACCTGTTAATCATACGCGCGTCTTCTTACCCTTTCAAGCTGTGCAAGGATGCTATCGAGGTTCGAAGGGTTCTGCACATAGCTCATTACAGCGGACCAAAAGGCGTTGTTCATCTCTCCCGGCATCATGTCGGATGCATCAAAAACTACGATCTCGGCCTTCTGGAGTATCTTTGCCGCTTCTTTGCTCAAGACATCGGGGTAAAACACCAGGGAGACGTTCCTGTTGGCAGACAGAGCACCGGTTCCACTCGTCCAGTAGGACTGGGCCTCCGGTGTCGTGAGATATCTGATGAAGGACCGTGCCTGAGGAGTGTCTTTGAAGACTCCTACAAGATCCCCACCTGCCTCGATTGCTTTTGAGTATTCAGGCTCTATTGCAGGAAATCCGAAGAAATTAAAATCTTCTCCAGTTTTGAGGTTTGGAAATTGGTCGAGTATGAAGCTCTGTATGAAGCTCGCCTGCATGTGGAAATACGCTCCAGGTGGATCATAAAACAGCGGTGCGACTGCCTGCCCGAAGTTGGTAGACAGTACGAACGCCTTTCCGCCATATACCATCCGCGGGTTCGTCACGATCTGTCCCCAGGTTTCCCATACGCTCTTCATTTCCTGAGATGTCCATGAGAGCTTGCCTTCAAACCAGTCCCTGTACTTCTCTGGTCCGTACATTCTGAGGAAGATATTTTCAAGCCAGTCCGTGCCGACCCAGCCACTTGCCGCACCACTCTCGAGCCCGATGGCCCAGGGAGTCTTCCCCCTGTTTGCGAGTTTTTGGGAGGCTGCCCCCAACTGGTCGGAGGTGGTAGGGATCTCTATTCCCTCCTCTTCCAGCACTTCGGGATTATACCAGACGAGCCCTTTGATTGCAACCTTCATGAAAACGCCCACAAGTTTTCCATCAACGGTTCCCATCTGGAGCCATCCTTCTGCATAATCTTTCCTGACCTGTTCCATATCAAGAACCGTGCTGAGCTCAACAAGATTACCCGCCTTCGCAAACTCAGCCATTTTCCCTGGGCCAGGGAGCACTGCAATGTCAGGCGGATTGCCAGCCTGAACCCGTGTGGTAAGGATTGCATTGATATCCCGGCTCCCCTCATATTGTACCCGTATTCCAGTCTGTTCTTCAAAAGGTTTCACCATTTCATTGAATACATCTAGTTCCTGACCTCCCCATACGGCGAGGACCGATACGGTTCCACCGACAGGTACCTTTTCTCCCGATGCAAAGAGGATGTGATCTCCATAAGGGAAGATCAGAAAAAGTGCGGTCAGCATGATCACAACAACAGAGAATTGAGCTTTAAATTTTATAGCTTTTTTCATCGCAGTCTGCCTCCTTTTATGATAGATTTTAGGCATCCTGAAAAACTTCTTCAGTGTGAAAAGTGGTAAAATGGTTCACGTCAATAGTGGAGCTTTAAAAAGATGTCAATACATCGGTGTTATGGAGGGAGATGTATGCTCATATGGTTTTGCTATCTTTTTCGCTTATAAAGCTTTGCCCCCTTTTTACACGTGAAAAGAAGTTTTTCGGATGTAGACCCCATTTATATACAGAATACCAGAATAATCTCTATTGTCAACACTGGATGGGGTAAATATTAGATTTTTTTCCATGTCTTGACGTTGTTTCCGAAATTTCATATTGTAATTATAAATGGATATTCATTCTATAAAGGAAGGTTACAATGAAAATCACGATTGACCGCGAGGAGTGCACGAGTTGCGGGTTGTGCTGGGATGAATGCCCGGGCGTCTTTGAAGAAAATCCGGATGATGGTTTCAGCCAGATAGTGGATAAGTATCGTGTAGGTGAAAATCTTGCAGTAGGGTTGGTTACAGGTGAAATCGAAGAGTGTGTGAGCAAAGCAGCAGGGGAGTGCCCGGTAGAAATCATACAGATCGAATAATCCATCAAAGAGCTCCTCCACGGTAAAAAACCCGTTAAAAGAAGCGCTACATCTCTCATATTCTCATATGAATAAATCGATGCTCTTTCTCAGGGAACTGTATCATACAATTTCTTGCTCAATGCGTTGAGTACTAAATTATGAAACCAATGGAAAATGGGGAATGTCCAATATGCTGATGTCAAATAGAAGTGTGGAAGGATTTATTCTGTCCACGGGGATACTGGTCGGGAGTATACTGGTCGGTCTATTCGTGCAATTCCTCCTTATACGGATTCTGAAGGTAATCGGAAAAAAAAGTGAAAGCATTCTCTTTCAGTCACTCGCTCGACATCTACGAGGTCCCCTCATCCTTCTTTTTCCCCTCATTGCACTTAACCTGAGCGTTTCTATCCTCGACCTTTCAGCGGATTCATTGGATATGGTTCGTCACGCCTTTAGCATACTGCTTACGATTACGGTATCCTGGCTTGTTACCAAATTCATACTGGTTATCGAAGACATTGTGATCGAGAGATACAGTATTAGTGCCCCGGATAATCTGAGAGCACGAAAGATACAGACGCAAATGGTATTTTTCAAACGGGCAGTAATCATCTTTATTGGAATAATCGCGCTCGCAATAATTCTCACGAGCTTCGATAAGGTTCGTCAGCTCGGGGCAACGATCCTGGCGTCTGCGGGAGTGGCCGGGATCATCATCGGTTTTGCAGCCAGACAGTCCATTGCGACCATGATCGCCGGCCTTCAGATTGCAATAACCCAGCCGATTCGGCTCGACGATGTTGTTATCGTGGAAAACGAATGGGGGAGGATAGAGGAGATTACGCTCACCTATGTGGTGGTGCGAATATGGGATCTCAGGCGTCTCATACTTCCTATTACATATTTTATCGAGAAACCCTTCCAAAACTGGACACGAACATCAGCCGATATTTTAGGGACGGTGTATTTGTACGTTGATTATACCGTTCCTGTGGATAAGGTTCGGGAGGAGCTTCACCAAATCCTGCTTCAATCCAGTTTCTGGAATGGAGAGGTGTGGAATCTGCAGGTGACCGGAGCTACAGAAAAAACGGTCGAGCTGCGCGCGCTGATGAGCGCATCAGACGCTTCCAATGCATGGAACCTGCGGTGCGAGGTGAGAGAAAAGCTCCTAGATTTTTTTCAGAAAAGTTTTCCCGATTCACTGCCGAAGATCAGGGGAACGTTCAATGGATCTGTACTGCAGTGATCTCTAATAATAATTCGCTGAGGAATTGTAAGAGTGTGAAATATGAATCTAATGAAAATAGAACAAAGGAAAAAAGGTGAACGAGAAGATAGTGTTCGTTTCAAACAGGCTCCCTGTCACCATTGAAAAGAAAAAAGGTGGTTTTACTTTTCGACAGAGTGTCGGGGGCCTTGCAACCGGTCTTGGATCTTTTTATCAATCCTACGAGAGTATGTGGGTTGGCTGGTCCGGCATGACACTCGACTCGGTGAACGCGAAAGAGAGGGAGGAAATCGAAATTAAACTACGGGAGGAGTTTCGGAATCTCCCAATCTTCCTTTCGAAGACGGACATCAAACAGTTCTACTACGGATTCTGTAACAAAACTTTATGGCCGCTCTTTCATTACTTTCCGGAGTACACGGTATACGATGCTCGCTACTGGGAATCGTATAAAAAGGTGAACGAGCTTTTTCTAAGGGCCATAGAGGGGATTTTAGGTCCAAATGATACCATCTGGGTGCACGATTATCATCTCATGCTCCTCCCAGCGCTTCTGAAGGAGAAGTATCCAGATACTAGGATAGGATTTTTTCTCCATATCCCCTTTCCCAGCTTTGAAATTTTTCGGCTGCTCTCATGGAGAAGAGAGATTGCAGAAGGGCTCCTCGGCTCTGATCTCATCGGGTTTCATACATACGATTACGTTCGGCACTTCCTCAGCAGTGTGCGGAGGATCCTGGGGTTCGAGCACACCTTGGGTCACATTTATACCCCGAATCGGGTGATACGGGTCGATGCATTTCCGATGGGTATCGATTACGAGCGTTATTCGGGGGCAGAGGACAACGAAGATGTGAAACGGGAAATCGAGCGGATCAAGAAAAAAGTCGGATCAAACAGGGTTATTTTATCTGTAGACAGACTTGACTACACAAAGGGGATCCTCATTCGGCTTGAGGCGTTTGACCATTTCTTGAAAAAAAATCCGAATCTCAGAGGGAAAGTAGTACTCATACTCGTTGCAGTTCCCTCAAGAACAGGGGTCGAATCTTACATGATTCTGAAGAAGGAGCTGGACGAGCTGATCGGAAAAATAAACGGTGAGCATGGAACAATTGGATGGGTACCTGTTTGGTATCTCTACAGATTTCTCCCCTTTCACACACTCACCGCCCTGTATTCAATCGCAGACGTGGCGCTGGTAACTCCTCTCAGGGATGGAATGAATCTCATCGCGAAGGAGTACATTGCCACGAAGAGAAACAAGGAGGGAGTCCTAATCCTCAGCGGCATGGCTGGGGCTACGCACGAGCTGGGGGAAGCGATTATCGTGAACCCCAACAACAAAGAACAGGTGGCAGCGTCGATGGGAGAGGCCCTCCGAATGCCCATAGAAGAGCAGGTTGAGCGGAATACCCCCATGCATCAGAGGATCTCCCGCTACAATGTGGTCCGGTGGGCACACGATTTCTTTGAGAAATTGAACGCGGTGCACGAGTATCAGGAACAGCTCTACGCGAAAAGGCTCACTCCATCAATTAAAAAAAGAATCGTAACCGACTACCTGAACACACGGCATAGGCTCATTCTGCTTGACTATGATGGAACTCTTATCCCTTTTTCTATAAGACCATCGAAAGCACTCCCCGATGAAGAGCTCATCTCGCTTCTTAAAGGTCTTTTGCGGGACAAGAGAAACGAGCTCGTGATAATAAGCGAGAGGGACCGGACAACGCTCGACAAATGGTTTGGAAAACTCTCGTTGTCAATAGTCGCAGAGCACGGAGTGTGGATGAGGGGGAAAGATCGTACATGGAACAAAATCGAGATACTTCGCAACGACTGGAAGGAGGAAGTTCGACCTATCATTGAAAATTACATGGACAGAACACCCGGTTCCTTCATCGAGGAGAAGGAGTATTCACTTGCCTGGCACTATCGAAATACAGAACCCGACCTGGCTATCGTGCGTGTCAACGAGTTAAAGGAGACGCTATTGCAGTTTACAGAAAACCTTAACCTTGCAATTGTTGAGGGGAACAAGGTAATCGAGATAAAAAATGCCGAGATGAACAAAGGAAGCGCAGTTCAGGGATGGCTTTCAGAAAATAAATGGGATTTCATTCTGGCTGTCGGTGACGATGTGACTGACGAAGAAATGTTTGTGGTACTCCCGGAAAACTCTCACAGAATTAAGGTCGGTTTGGGGCTCTCCCAGGCTGATTACAATGTCGTTTCAGTGAGAGAGGTGAGGGAATTGTTGAAGGCTTTTTGCGAAACATAAACGATAGCAACCTCACAGACCCATAGAAAATGAAGTGAGGGTGTAAGCATGCAGAGACTGGTGGTCGAGAACGTCACTCCCGGGATCGATGGATGAGATGCAACCTGTTTTACCGCCGCATATCGGATGTTGTCGGGTACACATCATCCGAGTTTGCAGCGCGTGACGGTGAAGCAGTACATCCTTTTCCCCCACTCCTGTGCAATGACGGTGAAAGATGCTTAAAAAAAGAAAAAGCGGCATTCTCCTTCATGTGACCTCCCTTCCTTCAGCTTTTGGCATCGGCGACATGGGGCCAGGAACCCGCTTGTTTATTGATTTTCTTGCCGATTCCTGTCAGCATATCTGGCAAATCCTTCCCCTCAATCCCACAAGGATTCAATACGGAAACTCCCCCTACAGTAGCCCTTCGGCCTTTGCTGGAAACCCGCTCCTCCTGAGCCCTATCGTACTCTTAGAGGAAGGGCTTGTCTCGAAAGGGGAGGTGGAAAAAGTTACTGTCTTCGAAGGGAGACGGGTAGACTACAGGGGTGTATCGGAATATAAGGAGAGGCTTTTCAGGTCTGCTGTGGAGCGCAAACTGAAATCGGGCAGGAAAGACTGGAGATTTGATCAGTTCTGCGAGGAGAACGCTTGTTGGCTAGAGGATTACGCACTCTTCGAAGCCTTGAAGGATCATTTCAGAGGGGAAGTCTGGAGTAGATGGACTGCAGGAATCCGGGAGAGGAAGGGTGATGAGCTCGAAAGTGCCCGAAAACGGTTCAAGGATTCGGTAGGGCGGGAAAAACTTCTCCAGTTTCTCTTTTTCAAGCAGTGGTCAGACCTCAAAGCCTATGTGAACAATAAGAACATCCAGATCTTCGGTGACCTCCCCATCTATGTGAACTACGACAGCGCAGATGTGTGGGCTCACCAGGAGCTTTTCAAGCTCGATAAAAATGGAGCGCCACTTGCCCTCTCCGGCGTTCCTCCGGATTATTTCAGCAGCACGGGGCAGCTGTGGGGAAACCCGATCTACCGTTGGGAAAGAATGAAGGAGAGAGGGTTTAAATGGTGGATTGATCGGATCGCGCACAACCTCAGGCTCTTTGACATGGTGCGCCTCGACCACTTTCGAGGATTCGTTGATTTCTGGAAGGTTCCTGCTGGAGAGTCCACAGCGGTGAACGGCACGTGGATGAAAGGACCACGTGAAGATTTCTTCACGCTGCTCCTTAACCGTTTTTCTAGTCTTCCAATTGTTGCGGAGGATCTCGGTGAGATCACCCAGGAGGTCCATTCACTGAGGGACCGGTTTCAGTTTCCGGGAATGCGTGTCCTCCAGTTCGGTTTCAGTAATGCAGAGAACAGCGAATACCACAGGCCATACAATTATGTGGAAAATTGTGTCGCTTATACCGGAACCCATGACAACAATACCCTCATCGGGTGGCTGAAGGAGGACCGCTCCTCTCATAGCAACTCGAGGAGAGAGATGCGGGAGGAGAAAAGGCGAGCGCTTGCCTACGTAGGGAATAGAAGCAGGCAGGCCCGCGATGTTCACTGGGACTTCATCCGAACACTTATGATGTCCTGCGCACGCCTCGTCATCATCCCCATACAGGACTATCTCGGGCTCGGCGAGAAATGCCGCATGAACCACCCCTCTGTTCCTGAAGGGAACTGGGAGTGGAGGCTTCTATCAGAAGAGCTCACTTCTGTTCTCTCTGAAAGGATCCGTGAGTGCACACGGATCTACGGGCGGTACGATTGATGAGTGAGAAAAGCAGCTCTTCTTCTCTATACAACAGAATATGGTAGTCGCAGAGAGCAATACCAGGTCATGGAATTAATTTTTCATTTCCTGTATCAATCTCTGTTTAAGATCCCAGAGCTTCCTTGTAACAGAGACATGGTAGGTGTGTGGATTCATGAGCCTTCTGACCCCATTGTCGAGCTTCTCGGTATCAGATTCCCTAAGCGCACGTATATCATCGATGGATGGAAAGTTGTAGACTAGATTCCCTTCCCTCAGCACTTCCACGAGGAGCTGCTCGATGCCTGATATGTTCCTTGATTCAATGGTCCTCGTTTTGCTCTGGTCCCAGGGGTGGGAGAGGAGTATGCGCTCCTGTTCACCTGGATTCTCCTCCGAGAGGCTAATCAGATCGGCGTTCGACTTCTCACGACGGTCATATATCCGCCAGACCTTCTTGTTTCCCGGATTCGGAATTTTCTCCAGGCTTTCTGAGATCTTCACAACCGGGATCCAGTGATTTTCATTCCTAACCGCAACGA
>SMTZ1_10001305_pt1 | contig 24824 bp, 22 predicted proteins | sample DeeMarSWOR136_30_FD_25667 | JGI IMG/M metagenome (IMG submission 25667) | reverse complement strand
ATGCTGGCATTATCTCCACTTAGAACATTATCATCGATACCAATGAGTTTATCATTGTTATCATAAAAAGAAACATTTAAAAAATCTTCATCAGCATCAGAAATATATACTTTTAATGGATCATTAAGCTATGACCCTGATACAGATGGATATATTTTTAGTTGGCATTGGGACTTTGGTGATGGAACGTATGAATATGGTGAAATAGTTACTCATAAATATTCAACAAATGGATCATATAATGTCACTCTCACAGTTACGGATAATATGGGTGCAACAGGTGAAGAAACATTTAATGTAATAATAGGAATTGCAAATAATCCACCTGAAAATCTGGTAATAGATGGGCCTTTAACAGGTAAACAAAACATAGAATACAATTATACCGCATCTGCAACAGATTTAGATGTTGACGATATGTTAAGGTTTATATTTGAGTGGGGTGACGGAACAACAACAACTTCAGAAGTTGTTAATAGCGGTATAACTGTAACTGTTACACATAATTGGTCAAAATATGGTATATATGAAGTAAAAGTAACTGCTGAGGACAACTTTAGCGCTCAAATATCCACAAAATTCATTGTTCTTATTGGTGTTATTGTAATCGATGATGTAATCAAAGGACTTATTATAGACGAAGACGGAAATGATCCATTTGATATATTTAATAATTCAGAAACAAAAAAAGTAACCGCAGTTGAACTTGATAATGGTTCATATTTAATAAACAGCGATGATGATAGTAAATGGGATTATGCTTATGACGATGAACGTGGATTAATAACATATTATGAATTTGTTTATCAGAAATTCTTAATTATATATGAAACAGAAAAAGCAACACCAGGATTTGAACTTTTAACATTATTGGCAGCAATTGCATTAATAGCAATTATATTTAGAAGGAAAAGAAAAAAATAAGTAGATTATTTAGTTTTCATTTCCCAAATACCATCCCAATCATCTGATGGTGGATTTTTGGAAAATTCCTCACAGCGTCTTATAAATTCATTTGATGCATAATCATCTATAATCTTAAGGGCGGCTTGGAAAGATGTAATTGCTGCTTTCCATTTTTTTTCAAAATAAAGTTTTAAACCCTCTTCATAAAACTTTATAAAATCACGCTGTTTTTTACTAAGTTTACCTTTTTCACAAATCAGCTCAAAAATTAAAATTGGCTTCTTTTTACCTTTAACTCTAACTACATCAAGTTCTCTAGTTTCAAATTTACCTTTAACCACCTTTTGGGTGTTTTCAGTTATAATAATATTTGTTCCATATATTTTGTTAAGTCCTTCTGCTCTAGATGCAAGATTTACATTATCACCCATTGCAGTATAGTCAAACCTGCTTGAGGAGCCCATATTTCCAACAATGGCATCCCCACTGTTTAAACCAATTCCGATATTAAATGAGGAAATACCTTCTTCTTTCCACTTCTTTTGAAGCTCCTTAAGTTTTACCATCATCTTTAAGCTACTTGAGCATGCCATCTCTGCATGATTAGGCTGCTGAAGAGGAGCACCCCAAAAAGCCATAATAGAATCACCCATGTACTTATCAACAAGTCCCTCATCTTTTATAATTATCGAAGTCATTTCAGTTAGATATTCATTTAAAAGATGTACAAGTTCCTCAGGTGTAAGCTTCTCTGAAATGGAAGTAAATCCTCTAATGTCTGAAAAGAAAATTGTTATGTTTCTTTTCTCTCCACCAAGATTTATCATCTTAGGATTTTTAATAAGATTATCAATAACTACAGGAGAAACATACTTTCCAAAAATTGAAGTAATCCATTTTCTATCTTTCTCTTCTGTACGATAGTATACTACAACAAGAGCAAATGAAACCAAAACTATTGATAGTATAGGATATAAAATCTTCATTATTATTCCAGTGTCAAAAATATAGATAGATGCAAAGATATAGATTATAACAATAATTACAAGGGCTATTGTTGCAATATATATTCTGAATTTAAATAGTAAAAGACCAGTGAGAATACCAAATAAAAATATTATTCCAATTGCTGAAATATCATCCTGGTAATAGATATAATCTTCTGTAAGAATTGATTGAACAAGATTTGCATGAATTTCAACACCAGGCATATCCTTGTTAGATATTGGAACTGTGTAATCATCATGTTGAACCGGTGATGTAACACCGATTAAAACTATTTTACCATCGAAATAATCTGGATTTATTCTGTTGTAATAAACATCTGAAAATGAAATGTAATTGTAACCTTCAGGCTCACTATAATAATTTATCAACAACCTTAATTGATTAAATTCTGAAGAAAAACCAGTGAATTTTTCAACAACAACTGTTGAAAAATGATTATGATTTTCGACTCCAGTTATAGAAGGTGTGAAAGTCCTTACTACTCCATCTGAATCCTGATAAAGATTTATAAAACCTACTTCAAAGTCTATATCTGAAACACCAAGTGTTGCATTTGGTTTGATTAAATTTTCTCCATATAATTTACCATCTTTAAAAGAAAAAGATGTATATTCCATTCCTAAAACAACATTAGCATTTTTAATAGAATCAGCTAAAGCAGTGTCATTTTCGGTATTAGTTTCTAAATCAAAGATAATATCAATTCCAATTACAGAACTTTGATTTATTTGATTTATAACTTCGGCATAATAGCTTCTAGGCCAAGGTAACAGACCCAATTCTTTTATACTATCATCATCTATTGAAACAATTACTATGTCATCAAGTGTATTTCTAGGTGAATAAAAAGCATCTGATATTTTAGTTTCCCAAGTACCTAAAAAACCTACAATCATCAGCATTACAACCAATATTGATATTATCAGTGAAACAAATAATGTCTTTGTAAATTTATTTTTGAGTATCACAGACATTTAAAATCACATTTTCAATAAAATTTAAATAAATCTTTGATCCAACCAGGAGTATCACTTGGTAATTCAAAATACCCGAGTATATAACCTTCTAAAAGAGCATCTATTTCACCCTCACTTATATTAAATTCTGCTTGAAGCTCGGGTATATAATCCTTAATTCTTAAGTATAGCTCTACTTTTAAATCATCTACAAACTGCTGATCCTTTAGTAGATTCTCAATAACCCACTCATCCATTTCAAAAGGCACAATCTCAAGTGATTCATTAACCATATCGATAAAAACAAATATAGATTCATCTCCACTTACGTCAATAGAATCTTGAATTACTCCATTGCTAATACTAGAAACATTTAAAATACCATGGCTAACTCCATAATAAGTTGAAGTATTTTCCCAAACAATTACAACAAAAGCAGTTCCACGAACACTAGCAACTGTTGTCGGTGTCTGAATTTCATAGTTATCAATACCACTTATTTTGTAAACAGTATTCCAAGTCCGTCCAGAATCCTGGTGAAGAGTAATACTTGTTTCTTCTTCTTTTATAAGTTTTTCTAAAGTTACTTCAGTATTACTATCAAGTCTTACAATACTTGTTTTTAAAAAAATTATAGATGCAGAAGAATTGTTACCTGTTTTCACAGAATCGGATTCATAAAGAAGCATACCATTTTCAGCAGAAATCCATGTTCCACTCCCATGTTTAATTTCAACAGTTCCAGATTCTATAATTAATTGTGCTCTTATAACCTCAGGTTTTAGCGCAAACCATACAAAAACAGCAACACATATTATAATTATTATTGGTAATATTAAAAAAATTATTTTTTTCATTGATTTTGATTTAGTATCTTTTTTCAAATTAGTTTTTTTATTATCAGTCTTTTTTGTTTGTTTTCTTTTATTATTTGACTTAGATTTTTTATTAACAGGTTTTTTCGCCAAAATTTCCCCAGGTTTGAAAACATATTTTTTATATAAAAAGGTTTGGAAAAAAATTTTTTTCTAGGTTGTTTTATTCATAAACAAAGGAACAATATTATTTTTTTTAAATAATTAATAATCATTATGATAAAAAATTTTTTACAAATCATAAATTAAGAAATATTTTTAAATTATTAAAAGATGCACAACTGATAATATGTATGCAATAGTCTATTTTAATTGGAGCGGTAGTAAAGAAGAATTTGTTGAAGCCAGGGAGGCTATGGAGAGAATATCAACTAAATTTGATGATGTAAAACTGATAGATATATTAAAGCCATCAAGTGAATGGAATTATGCTGCTCTCTTAAAATTTAAGGAATTTGACTCGTTTCTTAAATATACCAAGCAAGTAAGAGAGGAACCTCTTAGTTTTTTCCAAAAAAGAGGACTTGAAGCGCCCCCAAGGAAACTTGAATTGCTTGTTGATTTAGATCATATACAATAAATCTATCTTTATATTGCTCATAAATTATACGCTGTAGATAAAATCATTTATTAATTTTTAATTAAAATAGAAATTAATAGTAACATATTCAAATTAATAAAATTATTAAAGAGTTAATTATTTTAAGACTATAACATTATTAGATTTTGTAAAGGGAGGTTAGGTTATGGAGATTAGAAAAGCAGAGGAAAATGATATAGAGCAAATCATGGACCTTTTTATAAAAATCTATGGTCGAGATTATCCATTTAAAAAATTTTATGATACTATGTGGCTTACTAAAAGTATATATTCTGATGATAATCTTTTTATGATTGCAAAGGAAAACAACCAGATTGTTGGTACAGGCTCAGTTTTTTTAACTGCAGGAGGTTTCTCTGATTTAATTGGTGAGTTTGGTCGTTTAGTCGTAGATCCAAAACATGGTGGTAAGGGGGTGGGAACTAAGATTATGACTAATTTAATGGATTCAGTCTCTGAGATGATTCAATTTGGTTTTGCAGAGTGTAGAGTTGTTCATACAGGAGCACAAAAAATAAGCGAGCATTGTGGATTTTTTCCAACAGGTTTTGAGCCGAATAAGTATCAACTTGCAAATGCTCGGGAGAGCGTGGTTTTTGTCACAAAAATCTTCAAACCTGCTCTTTCTTTAAGAAGAAACAATCCTCGAGTTATTGCTAGCATTTATCCTATGGCTGCTAAAAGTATGCAAAATCTCAGTTTACCCGTGGATATTATAGTTGAAGATGAAGTAGATGGTTATCCTATGGAGAAATCTTTTGATATAAAGGAACTTAAGTCAGATGGCGTTTCTCCACTTCTTCGTATTGAACGAGGGCGAATTAAAAATCCTGAAATATTTGGTAATTTGAGTTTAAGTTATGGTTTTTTTAAAATTGCTATGAATCAGACACATTATTTTGTTGCTAGAGATAAGGGTGTTACACTAGGTGCAATTGGATTTACTATTGATAATATTGATAAGAAGATTAAGGTACTCGAACTTATTGAGTTTGATGATGAAGTTAAAGGATTTTTATTATCTACTTTGGTTAAGCTTGCTCCTGAGAAATTTGGTGCTCAATATATTGAAATAGATGTAAGTGCGTATTCTCCTCGAATGCAAATGACTCTTGATAGATTAGGATTTGTTCCTGTTGCTTATTGTCCATCAATGGTATTTCGTGGGGTTGAACGTCTTGATGTGGTTCGAATGGCAAAGCTGTATTTTCCACCTGATGTTTTAAATATAAAACTTACTCCAATGTCCATGGATATGTTTAAATTAGCTATGAAAGACTTAGAATATAAAAAAATTGGTATGGAGATAACAGAAGTTACTAGGAAATCAGATATTTTTCAAGGCCTTTCTGATGGAGAGTTATCTCAACTTGCTCAGATATGTAAAATGGTTTCTTATCCTGCGGGTAAAACTATATGTAAAGAAGGTGAATGTGGAAGTGAAATTTTTGTTCTTGCAGAAGGCAAGGCTTCGGTTTTAGCAAGAAGAACTGGAGAGAAAAGATCAAAAATCGGTTCAATTAGCCAAGGAGAGATTTTTGGTGAAATGTCAATCATTGAAGATTTACCTCGTGTTGCTGATTTGGTAACAGATGTTGATTCTAAGCTTGTTGTAATAGATCGGTTTGAATTAGAAAATCTAATTAACAAAAATTGTCATCTAGGAAAGATAGTTATGCAGAATATGGCAAAAGGACTTTCTAGGAAACTTCGTCGTGGTCAAACTCCTATAATGGATTTTTTACCAAAATCAAAAGTTGAAAAAAAGTAGTGAATATAAGCGTAAAGATTTTTAGGGAATCAGTGATGCCATACTACAGATTTGAGGTAGATTAGGTGCTTATAAGATTTTTAGGTGCGCATAATGCTGAATCAAAAGATACAAGTTTTGTATCTTTTTTAATTGATGATATCTTAGCTGTGGATGCTGGAAGTCTTGCATCGAATCTTTCTCTTTCAGAGCAAAGGAAGATAAAAGCAATATTACTTTCTCATGGACATTATGATCATATTAGAGATGTTCCTTCTTTTGCTTTTAATAACTTTGATCATACTGTTAAAGTTTTTGCTTCAGCTCATACATTAAATATTCTTTCTTCTCATCTTGTTGATGGTATAATTTATCCGGAATTTACTAAAACAATTCCATTTTTTTTAGAAAAACCATCATTAAAATATGTAAATCTTGAGACCTTTAAAACCGTAAATATTGAAGGCTATAAAGTTTTAACACTACCGGTGAATCATACTATTGCTACTGTAGGCTTTCAAATCACTTCTAAAGATGGAAAGAAAATATTTTACACAGGGGATACTGGACCAGGGCTTTCAGCCCTTTGGGAACATATATCACCTGATTTAATTGTTGTAGATGTTACTTTTCCTAATAGATTAGAAAATAGGGCAATTAATTCAGCACATCTTTGTCCAAAATTCTTAAAAAAAGAGATGTTAGAGTTTCATCAAATAAAAGGATATTTTCCTCAGGTGGTTATAATTCATTTAAGTCCAAATCTTGAGAATGAAATTAAAAATGAAATTGAGGATTTTAACAAAGAATTAAAAATTCCTATTAGCATTGCTTATGAAGGACAAAAGCTTATTGTTTAGGATGTTTATATGGTAGAGATGAAACCAATATACAACTATGATTTAGTCGTTCTTGGTTCAGGTCCAGCTGGTGAGAAAGGTGCTGCACAAGCTGCTTATTTTGGAAAAAAAGTTGCTTTGGTGGAAAGGGATTATTATTTAGGTGGTGCTGCTGCTAGTACTGCAATTCCTACTAAAACTCTCCGCGAAACTTCGTTAGCTCTTTCAGGTATACGTGCACGCCGTCTTCATGGTGTGGATCTTTCACTCAAACGTAGAGCAACGGTTCAGGATTTCCTTCATCATGAGCGCATGGTAAAAGATGCCGAGCGTACACGAGTTTTGAATAACATGAAGAATCATAATGTGACCATCTTCAAAGGTAAAGCTTCGTTTGTGGATAAAAAAATAATCAAGGTCGAAGCTCCTGGTAAAATTCCTGAATTCTTAAAGGGAGATGTTATACTGATAGCAACAGGGTCATCTCCACGGCACCCTAATAATTTTCCTAAAGATCCACATATATATGACTCAGACTCAATTTTGCAGATTAAAACTATGCCTAAGAATATGGTTGTTGTAGGTGGCGGTGTTATTGGTTGTGAATATGCCTGTACCTTTGCTGCATTAGGTATAGAAGTTTACTTGGTTCACAATAAAGAAATTTTTTTACCATTTCTTGATTACGAAATTTCCTTTGCACTTGAAAATAATATGTCAAAGATGGGTATTAACCTAATTAAACCTGATAGGGTAGAGACTTGTAATTTAAAGGCAAACAAGTTGGAGATTACATTGGAATCAAAGAGGATTATTAAAACAGATGCTTTAATGCTTGCTACAGGTAGGACTAGCAATACAATAGATTTGAATCTTAAGGCAGCTGGTATTATTCCCGGTAAGTACGGATTACTGATGGTAGATCAAAACTATCAAGTTATACATCCTGAAACAAAAAAACCTGTGCCAGGAGTTTATGCTGCTGGTGATGTCATTGGGGCACCTGCACTAGCTTCAACTTCTATGGAACAAGCACGTTTTGCGATGATCAAAGCATTCAACTTAGAGCCATACAAGGAACATGTTGCACCTATTTTGCCACTTGGAATATATACAATTCCAGAATGCTCTATGGCAGGTAAAACCGAGGAAGAATGCAGAAAGGAAAAAATTGACTACATAGTTGGTAAAGCGACCTATAAAAATAATGCCCGGGGTAGAATCATTGGTGATTTTGATGGCTTTATAAAATTAATATTTAAATTTAACAAAGATCTAAGCCAACCAATGAAACTCTTGGGAGTACATATTATTGGCGAGATTGCTTCAGAATTAATACACATTGGTGTTAGTGCTTTAATTATGGGTGCAGATAGTAATCTATTTATTGACACCTGTTATAATTATCCAACTCTAGGCGAACTCTATAAATATGCAGCATATGATGCAATGGGTAAACGTGCAAAACGACTTAATTTAAAATAATAAATTATTATCACAAACTGCTTGTAAAATTTATTAATTGTAATTAAATTTTTTTGTAAAATTTTTTCTACAATTTTTAGATAATCTTATAATATATAAATTGATATAGAGTTTTGCACAGGAGGATTTTTATGAGGGACCTGACAACAAAATTTGGTCAAAATGCAGGAGAGATATGGAAACTATTAAATGAAAAAGGTCCTTTAACAAAAAAGGAGATTCAAAAATTTACTAAACAAAATGACGATGATTTCTTCGTCGGTGTTGGTTGGTTAGCAAGAGAAGATAAAATATCTTTAGATGAAAAAAATAATTATAAACTTTCAAATACAAATCTAACAACAAAAATTGGTCGCACAGCTGGTAGAATATGGAGAATACTTGATATATGGGATGAAGCTGACATCTCAACTATGAAACGTTTATCTGAAGAAGATGAATCACAAATACAAACAGCACTAGGTTGGCTGGCTCGAGAAGATAAAATAAGTGTTAATGAAAAAGAAAAATTTAATTTGAAATAATTTAAGATTTACAAAAAATTAATTAATAAAAATGTAATTCGAGTCCAGATTTCAAGGACATTTGGGTCATTTGGAAAAAGGTAGATGAGGAGAAATAGATGAAAATAGCAATGATTGGCTGGGAATATCCACCATTTAAAGCAGGTGGACTTGCTACTCATTGCTATGGAATTACACGTAGTCTAGCTGCAAAAGGAGTAAAAGTAGATTTTTATATGCCAAAAACAAAACAGAAAGCATATTCTGATACTCCAAATTTAGACATTATCGAGGTGGGTGAAACTGATATATTCCCATATGATCGCCCTGATACTAAAGAAATTGCAGGATTTTTTTATGATGCAGTTTATCGCTATAATGATATTGTTGTTGCTAAAGTACAAAAAAATATAAAAAAATATGGTAATTATAATGCTATTCATTGCCATGATTGGCTCACAATAAGAGCAGGTGTTACTTTAAAAGAAAAAACAGGAACTCCCCTTATTATTACTATTCATTCAACAGAATATGACAGAGCTGGATGGCTTTATCCTAATCAATGGTTTATTGACATGGAAAGATATGGGATGGAAAAGGCAGATAAAATAATTGCTGTTAGTCATTTTACTAAACGAGTAATTGTTGAAAAGTATGGTATTAATCCTAATAAAATCGAAGTAGTTCATAATGCAGTTTATCCAATTCCTGAAGGTCAAAAACAAGAAATAGTATTATTTTTAGGACGTCTTACTATACAAAAAGGTGCTGAGTTTTTCCTAAAAGCAGCTCAAAAAGTAAAAGAACATAAGCCTGATGCAACGTTTGTTGTTGCTGGTATTGGTGATATGCTTCCTCAATTAATTGACCAAGCAATAACTCTTGGTATTTCTGATAAAGTTATTTTTACAGGACGTTTAACTGAAGAAGAAGTTAAACATATATATTCAATCTCAAGTATTTATGTTATGCCGTCTGTTAGTGAGCCTTTTGGTATAACTGCTCTTGAAGCTATTTCAGCAGGGACTCCTACCATTGTTTCAAAAACAGCAGGTGTTGCTGAAACTTTCAAGAATTGTTTAAAGGTTGATTTCTGGGACACAGATGAAATGGCAAATAAGATTATCTCTTTATTAACATATGATCCTTTGCGTAGTACAATGGCTCAAGAGGGTAAACATGAGATAAATTTATTTACCTGGGATCGCGTTGCTAAACAAACAATGGATGTTTACAACGGGGTAATTTAGGATGACGTCAATTTGTATATATTTTGAAGTTCATCAACCAACAAGATTGAATCGTTTTTCAGTTTTTAATGTTGGAAAAAATAGCGATCCGCGTTCAACATATTTTAATTCTGAATTAAATTATTGGATATTTGAAAAAGTAGCAAAAAAATGTTATATCCCAACAAATAAAATTTTATTAGATTTAATTAATGAATTTGATGGAAAATTTAGAATTTCATTTAGTTTAACAGGTACTTTTATTGAATATTGTGAAAATTATATGCCTTCTTTACTTGATAGTTTCAAGGATTTATTTGCCACTGGCGCAGTTGATTTAATTGAAGAAACATATTTCCATTCACTTTCAAGTTTATATGATGATCTTGATGAGTTTGAAGAACAGGTTTTAATGCATAATGAGATGATAAAAAGAATCTTTAATTATAAACCAAGAGTTTTTAGAAATACTGAAGCTATTTTTGACAATCGTATTGCAAAAAAAGTTAGCGAATTAGGATATAAAGGAATATTGACAGAAGGTACAGAAAAAATTTTAGATTGGCGCTCACCAAATTATATTTATAAACCCGTAAACACAAACATTAAAGTTTTACTTAGAAATTATACATTAAGTGACGATGTAGGTTTTCGTTTCTCAGCACGTGGTTGGCCAGGCTATCCATTAACTGCTGATAAATATGCTTATTGGTTATCTAGTTGTTCTGGTGATTTGGTAAACTTGTTTATAGATTATGAAACTTTTGGTGAACATCAATGGATAGAAACAGGTATATTTGATTTTCTTGATCATTTACCAAGAGAGGTTATGAAACACCATCATCTTGATTTTGTAACAGTTAGTGAAGCAGTAGAAAGATACGAACCAATTGGTGAAATTGATGTACCTTGGGCAATATCTTGGGCTGATGCTGATCGTGATGTATCTACTTGGCTTGGTAACAATATGCAGATTGCTTGTTTCAATGAAATAAAGGAATTAGGTAAGACTATAAAACAAAAAAAAGACAAAGATCTTCTTTATATTTGGCGACTTTTACAAACATCTGATCATCTTTACTATTTATCTACAAAGGGTATGGAGGATGGAAACGTTCATGCCTATTTTAGTCCATATAACGGCCCATATGAGGGTTTTATAAATTACATGAACATCTTACAAGATTTAAAACAAAGAATATAATTTTTTTTATTTTTTATTTAGCTTAGTTCATCTTAAGAATTTTTTTATAAATGACATAATTTTTATATAAAGATTTGTTTATGAAATTGCGAGGAGAGTTTATTTGAAAATTGTACATTTTTCCTGGGAGTTTCCACCAATAATATATGGTGGTCTTGGAACATTTACAACTGAAGTTACTCAAAAACAAACCTATTTTGGTAATGAAGTAACTGTTTTTTCATTAAACAAAGATAATAACTATAAAACCTATGAAAAATATAATGGCATTGATGTTTATAGACCAAAGACTATAGATTTAACATCTACTTTTCAATTATTTGCTGATGCTGAGTTACGTTCATGGGGGCCGTATTTTAAATTTTTTGCTGATGTTATTTCTTACAATACAATATCTGCGTCTCAACTGGTTAATCTACTTGTAAGAAAAGAGGGTAACTCTTTTGACATTATTGATGCCCATGATTGGTTGGGGATAACTGGCGGTATGATTGTAAAAAGAGAACTTGGTATACCTTTAATGTTTCATGTTCACTCAACTGAAGTTGGCAGATCTGTAGGTAGAGGATCACATAACATAAAAGAAATAGAATTTGAAGGCGGACAAGTTGCTGATTGTGTAATAACTGTTTCAAATGCAATGAAAGACGAACTTGAAAAGTTTGGTTTTCCACCTTATAAAATAAGGGTTTGTTGGAATGGCGTTGATCCCTCTAAATATGATCCAAAAAAAGTAAGCTCTGATGAAAAAAAACAGCTAAGAAGAAGCTACGAAATAAATGATGATGAAAATATGCTTTTTTTCATAGGTCGTCTAGTAACAGTTAAAGGAGTTGATAATCTTATAAAAGCAATGCCGAATGTTCTTAAAGATTTTCCAAAAACAAAATTAATAATCGTTGGAATAGGAGATCTAGAATGGAGTCTTAAATCTCTTGCAGAAAAACTTGGAATAAAAAATAATGTAATTTTTAAAACAGAATTTATAAATGAAACTGAAAGAATAAAACATTATGCAGCAGCTGATTGCGTAGTTTTACCATCAATATATGAACCATTTGGTATTGTTTGTACTGAATCTATGTCAATGGCAAAACCAACAGTTGTTGGGGCAAAGGGTACAAATGGTATGCGTGAACAAATAATTTCTTCTGGGGAAAAACAATGTGGTATTCATATAAATCCTTATGATCCAAATGATATAGCTTGGGGAATTAAACAAGTTTTAAAACAAGAAGATAACGGAAAATCTATGGGTAAAAATGCAAGAGAAAGAGTAATTGAAAACTTTAGCTGGGATATAGTTACAAAAAAATTAATTGATATTTATAAAGAATTTGTATAGAGGATATTATGAGAGAATGGATTGTTACAAATGGCCTTGGAAGCTATTCATCATTAACCTATAGAAATACAAATACTAGAAAATATCATGGGTTATTAATTGCTAGTTTAAATCCACCAACCGAAAGATGGGTTTTTGTCTCAAATGTTATTGATAAAATAAAAATTTCTGATAATTTTTTTAATTTAAATGATTATAAAAGTTCATTTAATTTTGATTATTTCCCATCTTTTTCTTATAACATAGAAGATGTAGAAATAAAAAAAACATATTTTATGGAATATGGAAAAAATACTTCAATAATCAAATATAAAATAAAAACAGATAAACCTGTAAAGATAATTCATAATCCTATATTAAATTCTAGACATTTTTACGATGTAACAAAACACAGACATTTAACATTTAATTTAGAAAAAATTAACAATATTCTTTATATAAAACCAAGTAATATTAATAAAATTTTGAAAATCATTTTAGATAATTATAGTTTTAAACCTTTGCATTATTGGGAAGAATTTTTTTATGAAAAAGACCGGGAAAGAAACGAATCCTGGGTCGATAATAACATAGATATTGGCAATTTACAAAAAGAAATAAAAGAAACAACTGAGTATTACCTTGCTTTAACAATAGAAGATGAAATTAACATTTCTCCTTCAAATATATATTTAAAAGAAACAACTAGAAAAAGAAATTTATTAAAACAGGCTGCCTTACCAGAAAAATTTGATAAATTGGTTTTATCTTCTGATAATTTTATTGTTAATAAAAAAGAATCAAAATCGGTAATTGCAGGATATCATTGGTTTGGAGACTGGGGACGTGATACCTTAATTTCACTTCCAGGATTAACGTTGGTTACTAAAAGATATGATGATGCAAAACAAATCCTATTGAGCTTTTCAAAATTTTGTAATGAAGGTCTTTTACCAAATGCTTATATGGATAGGGATTCAAAAGCAGTATATAATACAGTAGATGCGTCTTTGTGGTATATAGATCGAGTTTATCAATATCTAAAATATACTAATAATCATAACTTTTTAGAAGAGGTTTGGCAGACATTAAAAGAAATTATTGATGCTTATATAAAAGGAACAAATTTCGGAATTCATATGGACGAGGATTTTCTAATAAGTCATGATCCTGGGCTGACTTGGATGGATGTAAAAATAGATAATTATTATCCAACTCCACGATCAAAAAAAGCAGTTGAAATCCAAGCACTATGGTATAATGCACTTAGAATAATGAGTATATTTTCTCATCTTCTAGGACAAGATGATAAATATTATGAAATATCTGAAAAAGTTAAAAATAGTTTCAATAAACAATATACTCAACAATTTGATGTAATTGATACAAAAGATTTGTCATTTAGACCTAATCAAATCTTTTTAGTTTCCCTTGATTTCACAATGATAGATATTGGTCTTCAGAAAAAAATAGTAAACGAAGTAAAAGAAAAACTTCTAACAATTTTTGGACTTAGAACACTATCAACCGATGACAATAAATATAAGGGAAAATATTTGGGAGATTATAACAAAGATATAGCTTATCATAATGGAACAATATGGCCATGGTTAATTGGACCTTTTGTAAAATCATTTCTTAAAACAGAAAATTATAAATCTGAAAGTCGAGAATTTGCTTATAATAATTTCATTAAACCTATGTTTAATGTATTTAATGATATATGGGATGGATCAGTAAATGAAATATTTGATGGAGATCCAATTTATACTCCAAGGGGTTGTATAACTCAAGCTTGGAGTGTTGCAGAGATACTTCGTACATGTGTTGAAGATATAGAAAAAATATCACCAAAATATGAAAATTTTTTTAAATTACCTGAAATAAGCGTTTAAAACATATTGTTGAATCATTCTATTTGTATTAAAAAATGAGGCATTAATTGCTATGCAACTTCGCATAGTCCTTATCCAGTTATCTCTATCATTATAAAACTTTGGCATTATCCAGTTTTCTAATTTATCATATAGATCACGTCTATCAATTTCATCATCTGATGCTTCTTCTTTTCCTTTTTCAGGTCCAATTGCCCATCCTGTTATATTTTCAATACATCCTTCGAGCCACCAACCATCTAGAGTACCAAATTGTGGTACACCATTATGAGCAGCTTTCATTCCAGAAGTTCCTGATGCTTCTTTAGGTCTTCTAGGATTATTTAACCATAAATCAACTCCAGAAACCATCATTTTTCCAATCTTAATATCATAATTATGAATAAAGGCAATTTTAACATTATTATTTATAGTATTTTTAACATGAAAAATATTTTTTATAGAATCTTTACCTGATTGATCTTTTGGATGGGCTTTTCCAGCATAAATAATTTGGATACTACCAAATTTATTAGCAATTTGTTTTAATCTTTCAGGATCAGATATTAAAAGATCAGGTCTTTTATATGCTGTTTGTCTTCTAGCAAATCCAATAGTAAAGTCATTAAAATTCATATTACTATTATAGTTTTTATTTACATAATTAATAAGTTCTTTTTTAGCTTCCATATGGGCTTGCCATATTTCTGATTTACTTATACTAAATGCGGATCTAAGAATATAAGGATCGGCTTTCCAACCGGGCATATTTTTATCAAAAAGTCTTTTAAATGGTTCTGAAACCCAGGTATTTGAATGAACCCCATTTGTAATAGAATCAATAGAATAACCTGGAAACATTACTCTGGATATTTCACCATGTTTCTTTGCAACACCATTAACATAATGGCTAAAAAACAATGCAAGTTTTGTCATATTTAATTTATTTTCAAAAGTAACATCTTTAAGAATAAATTCAGGTAAAATATTACCAATCATTGGTTTTGCAAAAGAAAGGTCAAATTGGTCATGACCAGCAGCAACAGGCGTATGAGTTGTAAAAACACACTGTTCACGTACTTTTTCAACATCATTATAACAATTATAAAGCTCAAGAGTTGAAAGAGCAGCATGACCTTCATTCATATGATATCTGTCAATTGTAGTATAACCAAATGCTTGGAGCATTCTTACTCCACCTATACCAAGAATTATTTCTTGAGCAAGTCTGTATTTCTCATCTCCACCATAAAGATATTTAGTCAACTGTCTATCCCAATCTGAATTACCATCTACATCCGTGTCAAGGAAAAAAATAGGTACGATATATCCTCCAACACCTTTAACCTGATAATACCAAGAACGTATTTTCACATTTCTATTTTCAATATTTACATTTGTAGTTGTTGGTAATAATTTTAAATAATTAGAAACATCAAATTGTATAGGTAGTTCAATTTGATTACCATTTTCATCTATTTTTTGATAGAAGTAACCATTTCTTGATAGAAGAGTAATTCCTACAGTAGGAACATTTAAATCAGCACAAGATCTAATTGTGTCACCTGCAAGAATTCCTAAACCACCACTATATGTAGGTATATTTTCATCTATACCAATCTCCATAGAAAAATATGCAATCTTTGGTTTTCCACTAGCTTTATTTATTTTCTTATCTTCAAAATCTTCTGCTTTTTCTCTCTCCATTAAACTTACTTCCACCAATCAAATGTAACTATATTACTTTTATAAAATGTTTTATTTAAATAAAATTTTGATAAGATATTAACAGTTTAATTTATAAGTATAATGTGCATATAAAATAATAAGTTTTTATTTAATTAAATGGAGGTGGTTGGACGACTGAGAAAACATGTAGTGTATGTAGTCGTAAATTTTTACTTGATGAAAATCAATCTGGATTAGTTTTTGTGGATAAACATTTTGTATGTGAGGAATGCTGTGATAAACATTCTAATGAAGAAATATATAGATTAACAAAAACAATTATGCAATCATCTGATAGTGGAATGCCAATTGGTTTATGGTTAATACATGAGCAAAATAAAAATAAAACCATGATGACTGTAAAAAAATAAAACTATACTTTTTTTATGAAAATCCTTTTTAGATTATAGTTTATTTGGCAAACTATGTTTATAATAAAAATTGGTGGAAGCGTTATAACTAATAAAGCAAAGGAAAATTCTTTTAAAAAAGATGTTGTCGATAAATTAGCAAAACAATTCAAGAATTCAAAAAAGGAAATAATACTAGTTCATGGCGCAGGTTCTTTTGGTCATATACTTGCAAAAAAATACAATTTAAATCAAGGTTTTAAAAGAGATAATCAAATCTATGGTTTTTCTCTTACCCATGCTATGGTACAGAAATTAAATTTATTAGTTTTAAACTCTTTACATGAAAATGGTATATCTGCTGTTTCTATACCTCCTCATAATATTTTAAAACTTAAAAACCATAAATTTTTTAGTTTTAACCATGATATATTCAGTGATTATCTTAAAATTGGTATCACTCCTGTAACATTTGGGGATGTAGTAATTGATGAAAAATTAGGTTTTTCAATATGTTCGGGGGATTTATTGATGCAAATTCTTTCAGATTGTTTCAAACCAGAAAAAGTTATTTTTATAATTGATGAAGATGGTTTATATACCTCAAATCCAAAAATCAATAAAAATGCTGAATTTATTAGTTCAGTAACAATTACAAAACTAAAAAAATTTACTGCAACTTCAGATAAACATGATGATGTTACAGGTGGTATGGGTGGAAAAATCGAAACAATAAAAAATATTGCTAAATTGGGGATTGATACTGTTTTACTAAATGGTAATAAACCAGATAGGTTATTCAAGGTATTAAATGGAAAGGACACAAAATCTACAACTATATATGGGGTTAAAAAATGAGCCGAATAGAAAGTAGGAAAGATGAGCATGTTAAAATTTCTTTAGAAAAAAAAGTTTCATCTCATCATAATTATTGGGATGATATTAAATTAATACATAATGCCCTTCCTGAAGTTAATAAAGATGAAATTGAGTTATCTACAAAATTATTTGAAAAAAATTTAGGCGCTCCATTAATTATTTCTGCAATGACAGGTGGTTATACAAAAGCAAAAAAAATAAATGAAAATCTGGCTGCTGCTGCAGAAAAATATCAAATTGGAATGGGTGTAGGTTCTCAAAGAGCCGCACTTGAAAATGCTGGTTTAAAAGATACATATGCAATTGTGAAAGATTATGATATTCCTATTCGCTTTGCAAATATAGGAGCTTCTCAACTTATTTTATGGGGACCAAAAAAAACACTAGAAAATGCAAAAAAAATGATAGATATGATAGATGCACATGTTTTTGTAGTATGTCTTAACTTTTTACAAGAAATTGTTCAACCTGAAGGTGAGGCTAATGCAAAAGGCTGTTATGATGCTATAAAAAAATTAGCAGAAGAAATAAAGATACCGTTGGTTATTAAAGAATCTGGTGCAGGTATTTCTTATGATGTTGCTCAAAGACTTTCAAAAATAAAAATTAAGGGCATTGATGTTGGTGGTGCTGGTGGAACTTCATTTTCAGCAATTGAACATTATCGAGCTAAGCTTGTTAATGATGAACTGAATGCAAGGAGTGCAAAAACTTTTTGGGATTGGGGTGTTCCGACTCCAATGTCAATATTAGAAGTTGGACAAGCAACTGATTGGAAAATACCAATTATCGCAACTGGAGGTATTAGAAATGGTCTTGATGTTGCAAAAGCCTTAGCACTAGGTGCTAACTGTGCAGGAATTGCACAAGCTCTTTTAAAACCAGCAACTAAAGATAAAAGATCAACAATGTCCGAGATTGATTCTATAGTTAAAGAACTACATGTAGCAATGTTTTTAGTGGGAGTTGATAAAGTCTCGAAAATGAAAGATATTGGTGTAGATATATGGATTTAGAATTAGAGCTTAAAAAAAGATCAGATTTTTTTAATGTACAACTAGAGAAATTTTTGAGAAATGGAAATCCAGATACTCTTTATAATGCAGTAAGACACCTTCCACTTGCTGGTGGAAAGAGATTAAGACCATGTATGGCGATGGTAGCCTGTGAATCTGTTAAAGGAGATATTATAAAAGTTATTCCTTTTTCAATAGCTTTAGAATTGTTACACAACTTTACATTAGTACATGATGATATTATGGATAAATCTAAACTAAGACGTAATATACCAGCAGTTCACATTAAATATGGTGAGCCAACTGCTATAATTGCGGGGGATCTTTTATTTGCAAAGGCTTTCGAATCAATACATAACATTACTACTGATTACTCTATTTTTAAAAATATAGAATATGGTTTAATTGATTGTGTTAGAGAAATATGTGAAGGACAACAACTGGATATGGAATATGAAAAAAGAAAGATTATATCAGAAGATGAATACATTGAGATGATTCGTAAAAAAACCGCAATATTTTTTCAATTTGCTGCAGAGGGTGGTGCAATTTTAGGTGGGGCTAAACCTGAGCAAATACATGCGTTAAATGAATATGGTCTCAATGTTGGACTTGGATTTCAAATATGGGATGATTATCTGGATATTAGCAGTGATGAAAAAACCTTAGGAAAAGATATTGGTAATGATATTAGAAACGGGAAAAAAACATTAATTGCTGTTCATTGTTTAAATACAGCTTCTGGAGCTGATAAGGAATTTGTAGAAGAAATATTTGGAAATAGGTATGCAACAGAACAGGAAGTAAAACAAGTTTACGATTTATTTATTAAATTTAAATCAATTGATTATGCCAAAAACTGTGCTTTAAATTATTGTGAAAAGGCAAAGAAAGCATTAGATTTATTACCTGATTCAAATGCTAAAAAAATACTTTCAGAGTTAGCTATATACGCGATTAACAGGAGAAAATAGGAGGTTTATATCCATAGATAAGATACAACAAATTGCAAGAATATATGCTCTTCAAAATGCTGTGCAATTTAATGGAAAAGCTAACTTAAAAGCAGTAATTGGTAAAGTTATTGCTGTTTTACAAAAAAATGGTTTTTCTCCAAAAGATATTATTCCCATTGTAAACTCTGTTATTGAAGAGGTTAATAAAATCCCGTTTGATAAACAAGTTTCTGAATTAGAATTACTTGCTCCAGAATTACTTAAAAAGGAAAAAAAAGAAAGGGATTTTTCTTTACCTGATCTTCCTAATGCTGAAAAAAAATTAGTTGTTACACGATTTCCACCTGAACCAAATGGCTATTTGCATATTGGTCATGCAAAAGCAGCTATTGTTGACTATGAATATGCAAAAATGTATGAAGGTAAATTTATACTTCGTTTTGATGATACTAATCCTGAAAATGCTCAACTTAATTTTTATGATGCGCAAAAGGAAGATTTAAAATGGCTTGGTTTGGAATGGGATGAAGAATACAACACATCTGATAATATTGAAAAACATTATAAACTTGCTAAACAGTTGATAAATCAAGGGGATGCATATGTTTGTAAATGTGAACCTGAATCTGTGAAAAAAAAGCGTTTTCATGGAGAAGAATGTAGTTGCAGAGATTGTTCTTGTGATAATAGTTTAGATCTTTGGAATGATATGATTTCTTCTTCACTTGATGGCGTTGTTTTAAGGTTAAAAGGTGATATGACTTGTCCAAATACAGCTATGCGTGATCCCACTCTTTTTAGAATTATTGAAACTACGCATCCTTTACAAGGAGATAAATATAGAGTTTGGCCGACATATGATTTTGCAGGACCTGTTGAAGATAGCATTAGTGGTGTAACACATCCTTTTCGTACAAAAGAGTACGAGCTTCGTGATGAATGTTATTTTAGAATTCTTGATTTACTTAAGTTAAGAAAACCTAATCTTATGGAATTTGCTCGTTTGTCTATTGAAGGTATGCCTGTTTCAAAACGTAAAATCAAACCTTTGATTGAAAGTAAGGCTGTATCAGGTTATGATGATATAAGACTTCCAACCTTAAAAGGACTTCAAAAACGAGGTATTGTGTCTAGTGCAATTAAACAATTTGTTATTTCTCAAGGTATTTCTAAAGTTGAATCCAGTGTAACTTTTAATCTTGTTGAGGCTTTTAACAGAAAAGTTGTTGATCCAATTGCAAAAAGATATTTTTTTGTTAAAAATCCTGTTAAACTTGTTGTTGATAATGCGCCTATAAAATCAAAAAAAATCAATTTACATCCAACAAATCAAGACCTTGGAAACAGAATTATTGATACCAATAAAATTTTTTATATTCAAAAATCAGATGCAGATGAGTTAAAAATAGGTGAGATTTTTAGATTAAAAGATCTTTATAACGTTAAGGTTACACAAAAAAATGATGAGATTCTTGGCGAATATGTTGGTGATAATTTAATACCTGATTCAGCTAAAATTCAATGGACAACTGATAAATTTATTAAAATAAGTATTTTTGTTCCTCATATATTATTTATTAATGATGAATTTAATAGAGATAGCCTTGAAAAAATAGAAGGTTTTGCAGAAGAAGCTGTTTTGCAATTAAAAAATAACGACATTATTCAATTTGAAAGATTTGGTTTTGTAAGAATTGAAAACATTAATAATAAGATAACGGGTTTTTTTGCGCATAAGTAAACTTTTTAAGTTGATAATTGTTTTATTCTTTTAACCTATAAGGAAAATATTGATGGGATGTCTATGCTAATCTTTAAAAAGATGATATTAGGTTTAGTTATGCTAATATTTATACAATTTTTAGTGATTGAAACTGTTTTAGCAGATACTATCAGACCTACTTTTGATACCGTTGGAATATCAATTGCAATTATTGTAGCTGCAATAGCAACTATTATTGCATTTTTTACTCTCGGTGGCATTAAATATGTTACACCTGAGAATGTATTAAATACAGAAGTTAGAAAAAATTTGTATAATTACATTGATGAATCACCTGGCTCTCATTTACGGGAAATTGCAAGGGAACTTGATTTAAAACCTAGTAATGCAGCTTGGCATTTACGTAAACTTGAACAAACGAATCTTGTTAGGAGCAGAATTATTGGAGGAAAAAAAGTTTATTATCTTGTTGATGGTGGTATTGAAGCAAGAAGAGAAGCAATTGCTGAGTCTATTCTTAGAAATAAAAATGCATATAATATAATGGTTTATTTAACAGATCATCCTGGTAAACATTTACTTGAAATTGCTAATGCCTTGGATTTAAATCATCATACAGTTAAATGGCATATTAAAAAAATGTATTTGGCAGAATTAATTGAGGGTGATACAAGCAATTCTGCATATCCTGTTTATTATCCCACTGAAATTGGAGTGCAGTCGATAAGAAATTATTCTTATAATAAGAAAGCAATCACAGCTTCTTAATTAAATTGATTTTAAGCACTATAATAAAATTTTGTTAGTATTATTTAGATTCTACCAACATCTGTTACTTCAGCACTATCAACATTTTCAATCTTGGTAATTACTTCAACTATCGGATCAAGTCCACCTGCATCATCTGGTATTAAAACAGTGACATCTAAACCTCTGAGTCCAAAAGCTATATTTTTAATATTTATTCTACCTAGTTTTGCTGGTGGTTTAACTACTTTTTTTATATCTTCTATAATCTTCTGTAGTTTTTCATCACTTATTACTTCACCCGGCATTACACGTATAAGACCTATTACTTCCCCCATTATTTTTCCTCCTTTACGGTCCAGTAAATCCGCATTTTAAACAAACATATTTTACACTTTGTTCTCTGCAATTGTCGCATCTTCCAATTATTTCATCACACATTGGACATGGAAAGGTTGTAGATCCATGTGAAAGTAATCCTTTACCGCAAGAACTACATTTTTCTGTCTTTTTCATAGGAGGTGGGAAATACTATAACCATTTTTAAATGTGACGGCTTAGAAAGTTTTACTTACATTCACTATTTTCATCATGTTTCTTAAGAACTTCCATTGAAAATGATGCAACTGATTTAAAAATTCTATATTGAAAAATTGCTCCTGCTATAAGATTCATATGAAAGCTAATAAACCTATGCAAAATAATAAAAACACCGATTAAGGTACTTGATGAAGTACCAATTAAAACTCCATAAAGACCATACAAACTAACTTCGGCAACTCCTGAACTTCCAGGAGTTAAGGGTAACATAATTATTACTAGTAATATAATTTGTGCAACATATGATTCCAGGAAAAATGGCGGTAAACCCAGTCCAAGTAGTATAAAAGATGGTATTAAAAATCCAACTGACCAAAAAATAACAGTCAAAATACTAGCTAAAAACAATGATTTTTTATTTTGCTCAGTAAAACAATGCATGCTTTTATGAAATTCATCAACTTCATAGTTTATTCTCTGAATAATTTTACCTTCACTTTCCTTTTTGAAAAATCTTCGGAATTTTTTACTAAGATAAATTAAGAAAGCTTTTGTTTTGCTAGGATTTATTATAGAATAAATGAATAATAAAATTAGCATAATAAATATAATTACTCCAATAGTCAGTCCAATGCTAACTACGCCTAGGTCTTTTACATCTTTAAAAATAAATAATGCAATTGGAATCATGATTAAAATAAAAATCCCGTCAATAAGTCTTTCACCAAGAACAGCTGCTGTTGCACAACCGTAAGTCATTCCATTTTTATTTAGAAGATAAATTCTAACTGGTTCACCTCCAGCCATGGAAGGTGTAATACATGCAAGAAACAAGTTTGCAATAACAATTTTTATTGATTTCAATAAACTAATTTTTACATTTTTATCCATGGCATTAGCAAGAATTTTTAATCTAGCGCCCCATAAAATCCAATAAAGAATATTTAAAAAAATTGCAAAAAGAAAAAATTCATATTTTATTGAAATTCTGGATAGCTGATCTAATGTTTTAGCATCAACTGTAAAAAACAAAATAACAATAATAATAGAAATACTTAATGTAATACTAATTATCATTGGAATTTTTACAGTTTTTGATGTTTTATTCTTATTCACATACGTGTTATTTATAAATTATATATTTTACTTATGGTTATTTCAAAGATTTAAACAAAAAACCTTATCTTTAGAAAATTATTATCCAAAATAATAATGTTGATCTTATGAAAAAACTACCATATAAAAAATACATTAAAACAATGGGATATGCATTTACTAATTATGTATCTAGAGATTGTATATATCCGTTTTATGCTTCATACAAAGTTACTCATAAATGCGGTTTAAAATGTGAATTTTGTAATGTATGGATGGAAAAAACACCTGATCTTAAAAAAGAAGATGTTTTTAAGGTAATTGATAATATAGCAAATTCAAGTATCATAGTACTTAGTATAGAGGGAGGAGATCCATTAATTAGAAAGGATCTTGGTGAAATTTTAAAGTATGCACATAAGAAACCGTTTATTTTGTTTTTTACAACAAATGGTCATCTTCTTGATAAAAGACCTATGAAAGAATATGGTAAAAACATAGATTTTTTACACATTAGTATTGATGAAGGTCATAAGAATCTGAATTTTTTAGATAGACTAGAAGAATTTCAAAGTTATGGACCGGAAATTTGCATACAGATAGTTGTTACAAAAGAAACATTAACTGTTCTTGAAGAGAAAGTTAAAAGAATTTATGAAGTAAATGCTAGAACTGTTGTTATGCCTGCTTGTCATTTAGATGGAACAGAGGATTTTTATCCTAATCCAAAGGATTTTAAAAAAGAAATAATCAGACTTAAAAAGAAATATCCAAATACAATCACAACACCTAAAGGATTTTTAAACAATATTGATAAAGAGCAAGGATGTTCAACTTCATCAATTATTATTGATTCCGATGGTGGTTTATTTTATCCATGCAGAACTGTTGGAAAAAGATTATATAACTTCACAGAAGACTCTTTTATGAATTTTTTAAAAACAGACACTGCAAAGCAGGCAAGAGATGAAATGAAAAATTGTAAAAGAAGTTGTGGTTGGTATCAATATTTTGCAACAGATGTTTTTTCTTCACCTATTTCATTTGTTTCATCTTTTAGTCCATATATATTCAAGTAAAAAAATTTTATTAGTTACTTTTTCGTTTGTTCTATTACTGATTTATAAAGTTCTTCAGTTTTTTTAGAAATTCTATTCCAGCTATGATCATCCTCAACAAATTTTCTGGCTGATTTAGCCATATTATCAGCAAAATCTTTGTCATTTAAAATCTGTG
>SMTZ1_10002254_pt1 | contig 24836 bp, 18 predicted proteins | sample DeeMarSWOR136_30_FD_25667 | JGI IMG/M metagenome (IMG submission 25667) | reverse complement strand
CGACATGAGCGCGCTGCTGCGTTCCTTCGGTGCCAGCCAGCACGACATCGTATGGCTGTATGCGCCGCAGCTGCTGGTGCTTGGACTGGTGGGCGGACTGCTCGGTTGCGCGCTGGGATGGGCAGGGCAGTGGGCCATCTATGGCCTGATGCATGATTTCTTCCCGGTGCGTTTGCCGGCGCCGGGCGCGCGCGCCGCGATCGTCGGGCTAATTACTGGTTTCGTGACGCTGGCGGGATTTGCCCTGCCACCGGTGCTGCGCCTGAAGCGCGTGCCACCGCTTCGTGTATTGCGACGCGAACTGGTGCCGCTGCCAGCAAGTGCCTGGCTGGTGTATGGCGCGGCCGCTACTGCCATTCTCGCGCTGCTGTGGTACTACACCGGCAGCGCGCGTCTCACGGCTTCGGTGCTGCTTGGCGGGTTGGCCGGCGCAGTGGCGCTCGGTGCGGTCGCGCTGTTCCTGCTCTATGCGAGCCGCCGCCTGCGCGGTCACGTCGGGGTGGCATGGCGATTTGGTTTCAACAACCTGTGGCGGCGCGCACAGGCGAGCGTCGGCCAGATCCTCGCGTTCGGCTTCGCGCTCATGGCGATGGCACTGATCGCGCTGGTACGCACCGATTTGCTCAGCTCCTGGCAGCAGCAGTTGCCCGCGGATACACCCAATCATTTTGCATTCAACATTCTCTCTGACGATGTCGCGCGCATAGAGCGATTCTTCGCGGATCGCAGCATCCGCTCACAGGCGCTCTACCCGATGGTGCGTGGGCGACTCACGGCCATCGACGGCGTGGCGGTAACGCAGGCGGTCACCAAGGAAGAGGGCCGCAATGACGAGGCGCTGCGGCGCGAGCTCAATCTCACCTGGGCCGCCGAACTGCCCTCCGACAACAAGATCGTGAGCGGAGCGTGGTTCACTCGCCAGACGCCGGCCGGGATGGTGTCGGTGGAGGAGAAGCTGGCGAAGAAGCTTGGTATTGGCGAGGGCGCCCGGCTCACCTTTTCCATGGGTGGCGCGACGCTCGAGGCGCGGGTGGCGAGCATTCGCTCTGTGCAGTGGGACTCGTTCCATCCCAACTTCTATATGATCTTTTCGCCCGGGACGCTCGATGATTACGCCGCCACCTACCTCACGAGCTTTCATCTCACGCCGGCGCAAAAGCCGCAGCTCACCGAGCTGGTGCGCAGCTTCCCCGCGGTTACCGTGCTAGAACTCGATCTGGTGCTGAAGCAGGTACGCACCATCCTCGCGCAAGTGACACTGGCAGTCGAATTCGTGCTGGTATTCGTGCTGGCGGCCGGGCTCGCTGTGTTGTACGCAGCCCTGCAGGCGAGTCTCGACGAGCGCTACTATGAAGGTGCCCTGATGCGCGCGCTGGGCGCGTCGCGCCGGCAGTTGCGCAGCGCCCAGGTCGCGGAGTTTGCGGCGCTTGGGCTGCTGGCCGGTCTCCTGGCGGCGGGCGCGACCGAGGCCATCGCTTATCTCGTGTATGCGCGGCTCTTCGAGCTCGAATACCACTTCAAGTGGCTGGTATGGCTGATCGTGCCATTGGCCGGCATGCTGCTGATCGGGTTCGCGGGCTATGTTGGCACTCGCCGTGTCGTCAGTCGCAGCCCGCTCAGCGTGCTGCGTGAGCTCTAGCGGTTTGGACTGGCGTGGAAGCAAGCAGGGCTGCCATGCGGGCGGCTCTCGCCTTTCGAGCGCTAGCGCGCGCGAGACGGGTCCGTAGTGACGAGCATTCGGCTCACCCAGGGCAGGAGCAGGTAGGCGGGAAACGAAAGGAAGAACGTAAGCAGAAAGTAGGGCGCGTAGCCCATGTAGTGGGCGCCGAAGCCTGACGCGTAACCGGCGAGGTGCCGGGTGAGGGCAAAGAGCGAGGAAAGCAGCGCATACTCGGTCGCTGAATGCTTCTTGTCGACGATCGCCATGAGAAACGCCAGGAAAGCGGCCGTGCCAAGCCCACCGGTGAACGACTCCAGCGCGCTGGCGCTGTACATCAGCACCACGTGCTCGCTGGTGAGCGCGGCGCCGGCGCCGGCCGGTGGAATAAGAGAGGCTGCGGCAACATAGCCAAGGTTCGAGGCTGCCTGAAACAGGCCCAGGATCCATAGCGCCTTGAAGATGCCAACGCGGTCGGTGAACCAGCCGCCGGCGAGCCCGCCGGCAATGGACAGAATGAGCCCGATGTTGACCGACACCAGGCCAATCTGAGTCGCCGTGAAGCCGGCGTCGACCCAGAATGGCTTCACCATAAATCCCATCGCGGCGTCGCCGAGCTTGAAGGTCAGGACGAACAGGATGATCGGCAGCATGTAGGGGCGTGCGAGCATCTCCATGAGCGCCCCGAACATCGGTCCCTCGGTGAGCCTGGCGGCAGGTGCGGCGCCGCGCGCGCGCCGTCCCGCCAGCCAGCCCAGCACGTAGAGGGTGGCCGCAACAGCGAACGCGTATTCCCACAGATGATCGATGCGCAGTGCGAGCTTCACAGCGCGGTCGATCAGCCACAGCGTTCCGAGCCCAAGCACGATGACAAGCCCAAGGGCGCGCGGGTCGTGCAGGATGCCGCGCAGCTCGCGCCCGAGCGTGAGCGGCTTGCGAATGCCACCCGGCTGTTCTTTCGGTGCATAGAGGCAGACCACGCCGAGCGCGGCGATTAACACGGCGGCGGCCACGAATGCGCCCGGCCAGGTGAGCAGATCGCTCAGTATCAGTACGGCTCCGGCTGCCAGAATGCCAACACGCGCAAAACCGATGCGCACGCCGTTGGCGATTCCCAGCTCCTGGCGATCAAACATTTCGATGGTGTAACCATCGATCGCAATGTCATTGGTGGCGGAGAGAAACGTGAGCAGCGCAATCGCGATCCATACCGGCGGGCCAAAACCGGATTGCGCGGCCAGGAACAGCAGGCAGCCGCCCATCGCGAGATCGACACCAAACATCCAGCGACGATGGTGGCGATAGTGATCGACCGCAGGCGCCCAGAGGAACTTGACCGTCCAGGCGAGGCCTAACAGTGAAAGGAAGCCAATCTCGCGCAGATCTACACCGAGCTGGCGAAAATACACCGGCAGCACGTCGTAGAAGACGCCGAAGGGAAAGCCCTGCGCAAAATAGAGGATGCCAACCCAGAACAGCTTGGAGCGGAGCAGGCTCGAATGCGGTTGCACGCGCGGGCGACTCGGTAGTTCGCGCGAGTATAGCACTGCCTTCGGTCGGGCCAGCACGCGCGGCTGCGCTTGTGTGAGTGTCCGCTCAATTACTAGACTGCGTGCATGACAGCTAGATCACTGCTGTTCGCTGCGGGGATCGCGAGCGCGTGGCTGGCGAGCCCCGCGGCGGCTGCGCCGCCCGATGGCGTGGGCCAGGGCATCCCTGGCATGCAGGTGCATCGGATCCGCGAACCGGTCTATCAGTCCGAGACCTATGTATATGAGACCGGGCGCGACAAGTCACGCTCGATCGTGCTGGTGCACGGGCTCGGCGATGAGGGGGCGAGCAGTTTCTACACCATCGTGCCATGGCTGCGGGAGCACTACCACGTAGTCACGTTCGAGCTGCCGGGTTTTGCGCGCGCGACCAAGGCGAACCTCGCCTATGCCCCAACCGGCTACGCAATGTTCGTAAAGTACGTGGTCGACAAGTATGTCGGCCAGCGCCCGTTCGTGTTGCTGGGACACTCGATGGGTGGAGTGATTGCGCTGCGCTACGCGGCAACCTTCCCTGCCGGAATCGAGAAGCTGGTGCTGGTCGATACCCCGGGCATCGTGCATCGCGCGTCGTTTTCAAGCCAGTTTCTGACACACCTGCTCTCGAACTACACGCGTGACTACGTTCCGCCGGTGGTGAACACCCAGGGCAAGGCAAACGGCATTGCGCAACAGCTCGTGACGCGCCTCGAGCAGTTCAATCTCGATCCCGAAATTGTGCATGCCAGCCCCCAGTTGCGCACCAAGGTGCTCGGCGGCAATCCGCTCGCAATTGCCGGCTATGGAATCGTGCTCGAGGATTTTTCCAACGTGTTACCGAGTCTTAAAGTCCCGACGCTGGTCATCTGGGGCGCGAACGACACGCTCGCCCCGCCACGCACCGGCCGGTTCCTGGCGACGACCATCCCCGGCGCGCAGCTTGCGGTTATTGCGAGTGCGGGTCATGTGCCAATGATCGAGAATCCCCAGGCTTTTCGTAGCACGCTCGAGCCGTTTCTGAACGGCGAGCCGGTTCCCGCGCCGGCTGCGACGCCGATGCGCCGGCATGGGAATGTGCGTTGCCAGGGCAAGCACAATCAGGTGTTCGAGGGCGAATACGAGGAGCTCATTCTGCGCCAGTGTGACGGGGCCCAGATCCGCAATGCCCGAATTGGAATGTTGCGCGTGTTCGACTCCGCAATCACGATTGACCAGAGCCAGATTGGCGGCGGTGAGATCGGGCTGCATGCGCACAATGCGACCATCGTGATGACCGGCGGAACAATCACGGGCGAGACCGCGATCTATGCGCTGAACAGTCGGCTGGATGTCGCCGCGACCCGCATACGTGCGGGTCACTCGGCGATGACTGCGCCGGTGGCATCAAGTCTCATTGCAACGATGAGCGAGATCGAGAGTCCCCGGCAGCGTGGCGCGCTGCATGGCGCGTTCAACGTCGTGCCCGGAAAACCGCTGTAGTCAGGAATGGCGCGGGGAAGGCGCGGCCAGCTTCGCCAGCATCTTGTCGATCACCTGACGCTGCCGCGCGAGATCGGCGAGCTGGCGTTCCAGATCGGCAAGGCGGCTACCGAGACTCTCGAGATTGTCGTGCACCTTCTTCACGGTCTCGACCCGCTGGTCGAGCATCTGCTTGTGTTCGCGCACCTGGGCATGAATCGGCGCCATCACTGCCTTCGACCAGGTGTGCGACATCGCATTGCATTCGTTGAACACCTCGCGCACGCGTGACACCAGGGTGATAAAGAACTTCTTGGTAACGAAATGCGCTTCGGTCATGACCATGACCGGGCTGTTGCGGAACGCCTCCGCTTCCTCGTAGAGCTTCTGCAACTGGCTGCGGTAGGCAAGCAGCGAGAAATTGGCGGGCTTGGTCTTGGGCAGTCCATGATCGGTGTGGAATTTGGTATAGACCGCCTGTATCAGGTTGCGGATCTGCTGGCTCTGCTTGTTGGCGCGTTCCATGGCGGCCAATACGCCATCAAACAGCGTCTTCATGCCAACCCGCAGCCCGTGGGTGGTCCACGAGTCCTTCATTTTTTCACGCGCTTCATTCATCAGTCCGTCAAAGGCGGCGATGCTCAAGTATTCGAGCAGGATCTTGATCTGGTCATTCAGGACCGTGCGTGTTGCCTGGAAGCTCTGCAGCGGCTCTGCAGCGTCTTGTCGTAGGCGAGCTTCTCCTCACGCATGCGTGTGAGCATTTGCTGGATGGCCTCGTGACTCTTGCCGGACAGCGCGCGCGATTCCTTGAGCTGGTTGTCGAGGGCCAGTCGGCGCGCGTCGATCATGCCGCCGGTGGACTCGATCAGGGAACCCACCTCGCGGCTCACCTTCTCGCGAAGCAGCTGTTGTTTGACTCCGACCAGATGCTCGCCGATGGCGCCTTCGAGCTTCGCCAGCCCGCTGCGCGCGAGCAGCGCCATGTCGCCCTTGACCTTTGCGACCAGACCCTTCTGTGCCGAAACCGCATATACCTGCTCACGCGGAATGCCCAGTGCCCGGGCAGTCTCATCGACCTGGCGGACAAGGCTGGTCTCGTAGCTTCCCTCGGCGCGCAGCTCATCCCAGAGCGCGTCGATTTTGTTGAGTACGGCGAAGCGCCCAGTGGGCCGAGCGCCGGTTGCCACGCAGACGTGATTGTTCCAGACCTCGAGATCCGACTTAGTCACGCCGGTGTCGGCTGCCAGCACAAACAGCACTGCATGTGCGTTGGGCAGCATGCCGAGGGTTAGCTCGGGCTCGGTGCCAAGGGAGTTGAGTCCCGGGGTGTCGAGAATCACCACCCCCTGCTTGAGCAGCGGATGCGGGTAATTGATGATCGCGTGCCGCCACACCGGAATCTCGACGCGACCTTCGGATGTGAGCGTGGGTCCGCCGCCGCTGGTTCGCGCGTCGTATAGCCCAAGCGCCTCGGCATCGCGCACGCCGACCGTCTTGGTCTTGACCATCTCCTTGAAGGCCTCGGCCAATTTTTCCGGAGAGCCGACCTCGAGCGGCAGCACCGTCCAGTTGGTCGGTGCGCGTTTAAGCTCGGCGATACTCACCGACTGCTTGCGCGATTCGATTGGTAGCAGCTTGATGCAGGGCGGGAACTTGTCGTCGTAGCCGATCTCGGTCGGGCACATCGTGGTGCGGCCCGCCTCCGAGGGCAGCAGTCGCTGCTTGTGGTTGGCAAAGAAGATCGCGTTGATGAGCTCGGTCTTGCCGCGCGAAAACTCGGCGACCATCGCGACCGTAAGCGTGTCCGAGCGCAGTTTCTCGACAAGCTCATAGAGCTTGAGGTCTTCCTCGCCGCTCGCGAGGTTCTGTTTTTCCAGCCAGCCGTGGTACTCGTCAACCAGTCCAATCAGCTCATCGCGCCAGTTCTTCAGCGCATCGATGCGTTGCCCCAATGGGCCGCTCTCGAGCAGATCCGTTTCGATTCTTGTCTGTGAACGACTCATGAGGTCACTGGTGGCGCGCCACTTCTCCGTGCACGCAAACACCCCGCGGCCGCTGGCGAAAAATCGCAGGCGGTGCGCGAGAATCCGCGTATACCTTGATAAAAATCTAGCCCAGCGCGGCGGGCATGCAATGACCGCCAATCCGCCGACCGCTTAAGGCCAGTCGAATCCGGGTGGCAGGCGTCGGGGCGACCGAACGCGAACACGCTTGTGTCGCCCGCTGGCCCCATGTTCGAGTCGCACCATCGAACGCGGTACGTCGAATACACGGGCCAAAAAGATGATCAGGCGGTCGTTGGCTTTGCCATCCACGGGCGGGGCGGCAATTCGAATCTTCAGGGCCTCCCCTGCGATCCCGGCCAGTTCGTCGTGGCTGGCGCGCGGTTGTAGGTGGACGATCAGGACGAGGTCCGGTCCGTCGCGACGGCACCACGCCGGCACTTTACAGGCCCAAGGCCAGCCGATAGAGCTGGGGCGTCAGGTGATCGACCGCCATGATGAGGAGCTGGATGACCACGAGCGCCACAATGGGCGAGAGATCGAACCCGCTCAGTGTCGGGATCAGCCTTCGCGCCGGAGCGAGCAATGGCTCGGTGAGTGAAATCAGTACCGCACCGGCTGGATTGCCGCGCAGCCCGTACGGATTAACCCATGACAGCACCGCACGGATGATGATGGCGAAAAGAAAGACATAGAGCGCGAGTTTTACAAGATCCACGCTGGCGACCACGAACAGTAGAAAGGGTGACAGCGTGCCGAGGTTGCTCAGCATTCCGACGATATACAGCTCCAGCATCTGGAAGGCGTACAGCAGCAGCACGGATGCCCAATCGATGCCGAGAAACCCTGGAATTAGGCGCCGCAGCGGCTTCAGAAGAGGATTGGTAAGTGCCACGACGAACTGTGAAAACGGATTGTAGAAATCCGCGCGAACGACCTGGAACAGGAAACGCAGCATGAGGGTCAGGACGTAGAACCCAAAGGCCACCTGAACAAGAAAAACGAGCGCCTGCGTGAAGAAGCTCATGCGTTCTTTCCGAACAGCCGGGCAAGTTCATCGGCACGCTGAATAGCCGCACGTACCGCGTCGCGGAACATAGTACGAATGCCGCGCTCTTCCAGCACTCGCACCGCCTGCTCAGTGGTGCCACCGGGCGAAGTCACGCGCCGGCGCAACATCGCCGGCTCCTCGTTTCCCTCAAGCGCCATCTTGGCTGCGCCGTAGGCGGTTTCCAGCGCGAGCAGCCGCGCTTGCGGTGCCGGCAAGCCGGCGTCGATGGCCGCGCTCTCGAGCGCTTCCATGGCGAGGAAGAAATAGGCCGGTCCGCTGCCCGAGACCGCAGTCACCACGTCCATCAGCGACTCGTTGTCGACCCAGATCGCTACGCCGACCGCGCGCAAGATCGATTCGGCCTCGTTGCGCTGGTCTTCCGTGACGAGCGCATTCGCATGCATGCCGGAGGCGCCGCTACCGACCAGGGCCGCGGTGTTCGGCATGACGCGCACGATCGGCAGTTCGGCGCCGAGCCAGCGTGCAAGGTCTGCGAGACGCACACCAGCCGCGACCGAGATTACCAGCGGTCGTTTGGGCTGTACGGCGGCTCGGATGCTCCGCGATACTTCGGCCAGTGCTTGCGGCTTTACCGCCAGCACGAGGATGTCGGCTACCGCCGCAACACTCGCGTTGTCCGCGTGCGTCGCCACCCCCAGGGCCTTTTCGGCCCCGTGGCGTTGGTTTGCATCCGGATCGGCCAGCAGCAACCGGGATTTCTGCCAGCCGTTCTGGATCAGGCCGCCGGCCAGGGCGCGCGCCATGTTGCCGGCGCCAATGAAGCCGATCAGCGGCTGGGAGGAGCCCGTTCTCATAAGGGTCGCCAGTGTAACAGGGGGTCGCGGCATGCGGGAGCGGGGGAAAATTGCCGGAAATCGCCTTGAGAGCGGGGACCCGGCGCATATACTAAAGTCTAGTTTCAGCCCGAGAAATTTTTCTCCAACTATACCCGGCCATTTCCGGAGCGTTTCATGGATATCGCGGAACTGCTGGCGTTTGCCTACAAACAGAACGCCTCCGACTTGCATCTGTCATCGGGTCTGCCGCCACTCATTCGCGTGGACGGCGACATCAAGCGCATTAACGTGGATCCGCTGGACGATCGTACCGTCCACAACATGATCTACGACATCATGACTGACAAGCAGCAGAAGGATTACGAGGAGTTCCTCGAGACGGACTTCTCCTTCGAGCTGCCGAATATTTGCCGTTTCCGCGTCAATGCGTTCAACCAACTTCGCGGCCCAGGGGCGGTGTTCCGCGCCATTCCTTCGAAGGTTCTCACGCTTGAGCAGCTGAATGCCCCGGACGTGTTCAAGAAGATCTCCGACCAGCCCCGCGGCATCGTGCTGGTGACCGGGCCGACCGGCTCCGGAAAGTCCACCACACTCGCGGCCATGATCAACTACATCAACGAGTCGCGCCACGAGCACATCCTTACGGTCGAGGACCCGATCGAGTTTGTGCACACCAGCAAGAACTGTCTCATCAATCAGCGCGAAGTCGGAAAGGACACGCTCGGCTTCAACAACGCATTGCGAAGCGCGCTGCGCGAGGATCCCGACGTGATTCTGGTCGGCGAAATGCGCGATCTTGAGACCATCCGCCTGGCGCTGACCGCGGCCGAGACCGGTCACCTCGTGTTTGGCACGCTGCACACGTCCTCGGCGGCGAAGACCATCGACCGCATCATCGACGTGTTCCCCGCGGCCGAGAAGGACATGACCCGGGCGATGCTTTCGGAGTCGCTGCGCGCAGTGATCGCACAGTCGCTGCTGAAGAAGACCGGCGGCGGGCGCTGTGCCGCGCATGAAATTATGATCGGCACGCCGGCGATCCGAAATCTGATCCGCGAGAACAAGGTCGCGCAGATGTATTCGGCTATCCAGACTGGTCAGGCGCTCGGCATGCAGACGCTCGATCAGTGCCTGATTGAGATGGTGCGCACCCGGCAGGTGCACGTCGATGAGGCCCGCACCTACGCCCAGAACAAGGACATGTTTAACGCGCCTGCGGCTGGTGCCGCCGCGGCCGGAGCGAAGCGCTAAATGAACTTCATCGATCTTCTGAAGTTAATGAAGCACAAGAAGGCCTCCGACCTGTTCATCACGGCTGGGGTGCCGCCCGCCATCAAGGTCGACGGCCGCATTATGCCGGTGACGAAACAGGCATTGACGCCGGAACAGTCGCGCGCCTTTGCCTTCGGGATTATGAACGAGGAACAGCGTCGGCAATTCGAGGCGCACAACGAGTGCAACTTTGCCATCGCTCCGCAGGAGATTGGCCGTTATCGTGTCAATGTCTTCATGCAGCAGCAGCGCGTCGGCATGGTGCTGCGTACCATCAACACCGAGATTCCGCGCTTCGACGACCTGCATCTGCCCAAGGTGCTGGCCGATCTGGCGCTCACAAAACGTGGTCTGATCCTGTTTGTAGGCGGTACCGGTAGCGGTAAGTCGACTTCGCTGGCGGCGATGATTGGTTACCGCAATGAGTATTCCTACGGACACATCATTACGATCGAGGATCCGGTCGAATATGTGCATGAACACAAGAATTGCATCATCTCGCACCGCGAAGTCGGTGTGGATACCGAAAATTTCGAAATCGCGCTGAAGAATACCCTGCGTCAGGCGCCGGATGTGATTCTGATTGGCGAGATTCGTGCCCGCGAAACGATGGACTACGCGATCCAGTTCGCCGAAACCGGTCACATGTGTCTCTCGACCCTGCACGCCAATAGTGCCAACCAGGCGCTCGATCGTATTATCAACTTTTTCCCGGACGAGAAGCGCCAGCAGCTGTTGATGGACCTGTCGCTCAACCTGAGGGCAATCATTTCGCAGCGCCTCATTCCGATGAAGGGAGGCAAGGGGCGTGTGCCGGCCGTGGAAGTGATGATCAACTCGCCGCTTATTGCGGATCTGATCATGGAAGGCAATGTGCCGGGCATAAAGGAAATCATGGCCAAGAGCTCCGAGGCGGGCATGCAGACTTTTGATCAGTCGCTCTACAACCTTTATGAGGCCGACCTGATTACCTACGACGATGCGCTGCGCAATGCCGACTCGGTCAATGACTTGCGGCTGCGCATCAAGCTCGAAGGCAAGGACTCCAAGAGCCGCGAGCTCGGCGAGTCAATGCGCAATATTACCTACAAGTAGTCGACCGTCGGACGATCGATGACGAAGAAAAACCAAGGCCCCGCTCGGGGCCTTGGTTTTTCTAGGCCTGGCCCGGCGTGGGCCCGAAGACCACGCGCCCCCCGACCAGCGTGTGCGTAACCCGTCCCTGGAATTCCCAACCATCGAATGGAGTGTTGTGTCCGCGCGAGACCATTTGTGCGCTGGAGAGTGTCCAGCGCGCATCGGGATCAAAAATGCAGATATCGGCGGTCGCTCCGACGCCGAGATGGCCGGCATCGGTACCGATGATTTCCGCCGGTTTGCTGGTCAGTGCTGCGAGCGCCTCCGGTAACGTCATTACATTTTGCTCGACAAGCTTGAGCGTAAGCGGCAACAGCGTTTCCAGGGCCGAGATGCCCGGAGCGGCCTCGGCAAAAGGCGCGAGCTTGGCGTCCGGTTCATGCGGCTGGTGATCCGAGCAGATCGCGGCGATCGTGCCGTGCTTCAGGGCCTCGCGCAGGCCGTCTCGGTCCTCTTCTGCGCGCAACGGCGGCAGTACATGGCACTGGGTGTTGAAGAAACCAATATCGTCTTCCGTAAGATGAAGGTGATGCGCGGTAACGTCCGCGGTGACTGGAAGACCGCGGGCCTGCGCCTCCGCCACCATTGTCACGGCGCGCGCGCTCGACAAGGCGCAGAAGTGCGCGCGTACGCCGGTTTGCTCAATCAGCGCGAGATCGCGCGCGACCCCGACAGTTTCGGCCGCTTCCGGAATTCCGCGCAGTCCGAGCCGGGCACTCACCTCGCCCTCGTGCGCGCAGCCGTTGGCGCGCAACCACGGATCTTCCGAGTGCAGGAACACCGTCAGATCAAAACTCGCGGCGTACTCCATGGCGCGGCGCATGATCAGGGTGTCGGTAATTGGCGCCATCGCGTTGGTGAGACCAACGCAACCCGCGTCGTCGAGTGCGACCATATCGGTCAGTTGGGTACCCTCGAGTCCGCGGGTGAGCGCGCCGATCGGATGGATGAAGGCCAATCCGAATCGCCATGCACGGTGCTGGATCATCTGTGCCATGGCGGGCGTGTCGATCACGGGATCGGTGTCGGGAGGACAGCACAGCGTGGTAATCCCGGCGGCTACCGCAGCGCGGGTTTCCGACTCGATCGTCGCCTTGTACTCCAGTCCGGGTTCGCGCGGTCGCGCGCGCAGATCGACCAGTCCGGGGCAGACAACCAGCCCCGTGGCATCGATAGTGCGCTCGATCCGAAAGCCTTCCGGCGCCTTTCCGATACCGGCCACGAACCCCTCGGCGTCGACAAATACGTCCGTCCTGGCATCGATCTGATTGGTGGGATCAATCAGGCGGCCGCCACGGATGACGAGGCTCATGCGGGCCTCCCGCTTTCAGAGCTGCCACCCATGATAAGTGACATGATGGCCATTCGAACCGCAATGCCATTGGTGACTTGCGGCAGGATCACCGATTGCAAGCCGTCAGCCACCGCTGAATCGATTTCGAGACCGCGGTTCATTGGCCCAGGGTGCATGACAATGGCGTCGGGCTTTGCGCATGCGAGCTTGTCGAGCGTAAGACCGTACAGGTTAAAGTACTCCTGCTCACTCGGGATGTGTGCCCCACGCATGCGCTCGCGTTGCAGTCGCAGCATAACGATGACGTCCACGCCCTCCAGGCCTTCGCGCATGTCGGTGTAAGCCTTTATGCCGAGGGACTCGTGCCCGGTTGGCAGCAGGGTGAGAGGTGCAATGACGCGCACCTCCGACGTGCCGAGCGTATTAAGCGCCCGGATCAGCGATCGCGCCACGCGCGAGTGCATGAGGTCGCCGACGATGGCAACCTTGAGATGTTCGAAGCTGCCTTTGTGCCGACGGATAGTGAAGGTGTCCAGCATGGCCTGCGTGGGATGAGCGTGTGCACCATCACCAGCGTTAATGATGCGCACGTGCGGCGGTACATGCTCGGCGATGAGATAGGCCGTGCCGCTCTGGTTGTGGCGCACAACGAACAGATCGGTGTGCATGGCTTCTAGGTTGCGCACCGTATCGAGCAGCGTTTCGCCCTTGCTGGTGCTGGACGCCGAGACGGCGAGATTGATCACATCCGCCGACAGACGCTTGGCGGCGATTTCGAAGGTGGTTCGCGTGCGCGTGCTCGACTCGAAAAACAGATTGACGACCGTCTTGCCGCGCAGCAGCGGCACCTTCTTGATTTCACGCTCGCCCACCGAGATGAACGACTCGGCGATATCGAAGATCTGATGGATGGTTTCCCGGGAAAGCCCGTCGATAGTCAGAAAATGCCGCAGGCGCCCCTGACTGTCGAACTGGAGGTTTCCCGTCATCCCCCTGCCTCCTGCAAGGTGAGCGCCAGCGAATCGGGACCGGCGAGTTTCACATGTTGTCCGGACGCGAGTTTCATCGGCAAGCCGACGACTTGGGCGCTGATCGGCAACTCCCGTCCTTCGCGATCCACCAGTACTGCAAGCGTGACGGACGCCGGCCTGCCATAGTCGAAAATCTCGTTCAGTGCCGCACGGATGGTTCTCCCGGTGTGCAGCACGTCATCCACCAGGATTACATGGCGATCCTCCACACTCACTGGCAGGTGCGACGCGCGGACCTGCGGGTTCATGCCGATGCGCGTGAAGTCATCCCGATAGAAGGAGATATCAAGCGTCCCGAGCGGATCGGTGAGCCCAAGAAGCCCGTGCAGGCGGTTCGCGACCCAGGCACCACCCGTGTGAATGCCGATCATCAGCGGACGGCGATCGAGTAGTGGGCGAAGCTGCTCGGCCATGCGCGCCAAGGCCTGTGCGACATCAGGTGCGTCGCTCATTGCGCGTCTCCCGGCAGTTCATTTAGGAAGGCCTGCAAGATGGTCTGTGCTGCAAGACGGTCCACCTTCTGGCGATGCCGCCTCACGGGAACGCCGGCCTCAATCAGGCTATCAACCGCGGCACGTGTCGACAGGCGTTCATCCACCATGTGCACGGGTAGATTGTACCGCTCGCCAAGGCGTTCGCCAAAGGCGCGCGCTATGCGGGTCATGCGGTTGGCGCTTCCGTCCATGTTGAGCGGAAGCCCCACCACCAGGCCGCCGGGTTTCCACTCCTTAACCAGTCGGTCCAGCACCTGCCAGTCCGGGGACTGGCGCGCCACGTGCAGCGTAGTCAGCGGCTCGGCGAGCCGGGTGTGCCGGCTGCCGACAGAAACGCCCAGGTACCGCTCGCCGACATCAAATCCGAGGAAGCGTCCGGCCGCCGCGCGATCAGGCATGCGCCGTCACAACGCTCATGCGTGGCCAGTCTCGCCGGAGAGGGTGGTGAGGTCGACACCAACCAGGGTCGCGGCCGCGCGCCAGCGCTCCTCGACCGGCAAATGGAAGATGATCTCGCGTGATGCAGGAACGGACAGCCAGGCATTATCAGCGAGTTCACGCTCCAGCTGGCCAGGCCCCCAACCGGCGTAGCCAAGCGCAATAAGGTAGTGATCCGGGCCTTCGTGACGGGCGATGGCATCGAGAATGTCGCGCGAAGTCGAGACGCCCAGCGTGTCTGTCACCGGCAGTGTGGCTTCCCAGTGTCCGAGCGGCTCATGCAGCACGAATCCGCGATTGTTCTGCACCGGACCGCCGAGATACACCGACTGCTCTGCTTCGGGCCCAGCGGGGGAGATCTCCAGTTGCTCGTAGACATCGCGCAGCTTAAGGTCGGTTGGGCGGTTGATTACCAGTCCCATTGCTCCCTCGGCCGAGTGGTCGCACAACAGTGTAACGGTGCGCGTGAAGTTGGGATCGGCGAGCCGTGGCATCGCGATCAGGAAGTGATTGGCTAGCGAGGCGATTTGAGTCATGCCCGTACAGTATCCGGCAGGCAAACCGGCCGGACAAGTCGCGGCGCTACTCAGTCGCTGGTGAGTGTTTCGTTGAACTTCCAGGTACGGGTAATGTGGAGAATATCGATGTCTGCGCGTAGCTGCGGCGGCAGCGGTGCAAAGGGAGCGGCCAGCTCGACGATTCGCACTGCGGCATCGTCGAGCAGCTTGTGGCCGGAGGACCGGCGCACGGACACGGCGTTGACGGTCCCGTCCGGATTGAGCGAAACGTCCAGCACCAGGCTGCCTGTGAGCTGCCGGCGCCGGGCTTCCTCCGGGTAGTTGAGATTGCCGATGCGTTCGACCTTGGCGCGCCAGGCGTCGAGGTAGGCAGCGTACTTGTACTCCTGGGTGCGGGCGTTCAGATACTTGCGCCGCGGACGTTTCTGCAGTTCCTGAACGCTGCGCGCGATTTCGGCGTTGAGTCGCGCGCGCTCCTCTTGTGCGGCGCTTCGCTCGATGAGGCCGGGATTAAGGGGCTCCATGCGTGCTTCTTTCTGTTGCCGGCGCGTCGGGTCAGGTCGAACCTTGCGCGGATCCCGGTCGGTCATGAGCTCGGTCTTTTCCCGGCTTCCCACCACCGGCGCCTGCGGTATCGACAGGATCGAGAGCGTGTCGGTGGGCCGATCGGTGATCTCACGCACCGGGAACGGACTGCGCGCGATGTCGGGACGTTCGCTGTCGCCGCCGCCGTCCTGGTTTGCTTGGGCAAGGAACTCCGGATCCTTTGGTGCGGCATCACTCGATGTCTGGACAAGAGTGATTTCCAGCGTGGGCAGGCCATCAAGCGCGCGCAGATGGGGTAGCACGAACCCAAGGCCAAGTATCAACACTACGTGCAGGAGCGTGGAGCCCGCGAGGCTAACGCCAAAACGGTCCCGCGGCGCGACTTGCGCCAGCATGATGAAGGGGTGGCGGGCGCTTGCGGCCGGCGCGTGGAAGAAAGAACCGGGATGTCCCATATCTTATGGCGCCAATCCGAAGTAACCCGCAGCCAGACCGTGTGTGGGACGCAGTCGCTCCAAGGGACTCATGCCGCGGCCCGTGCGAGAGCGCCCGCCTCCTTGAACTCACGCGCGGCAGCGAGCAGCGCGAGGCGTGCGATCACCCCGTAGGCATAGAAGCGGTTCGGTGGCGCGTCCGGCTGGCCAGACGGATCGGGGTAGCTGCACGGCTCGACAAACGCGAGCGGCTGAAAATGCATCCCCGGGCTGTTCAGATTTTCGTCGGGGCCGCGCTGCGTGTGCACGCGATAGAAACCTCCGACCACGTAGTGGTCAATCATATAGACGACGGGTTCGGCAACAGCTCCCTGCATTGCATTGGCTCCACTATTCCCTACGCCGGCGGCAAGCGCCTCCGTGGCGCTCCAGGTTTCAAAGGTATAAACGCCTTCCTGGACCAGCACGTCGGTAACGTCCTGACCTTCCTTGATATGCGCCATGCGGGTGCGTTGCTTGCGATTCAGTTCACGCACGTCATCCGGGCTCTTTGCGGTCATGATCGCCATGCCGTAAGTGCCGGCATCGGCCTTCACGATGGCGAACGGCGGTTTGTCCACGCCATACTGGCGATACTTCTCGCGCACTGACTTGAGGATCGCCTCCACGTTTGCGGCGAGGCATTCCTCGCCGTCGCGCGTCTGGAAGTTTATCTCGCCGCACCTGCGAAACATCGGGTCGATGAACCACGGGTCAATATCGATCAGCGTCGCAAACTCGGCCGCGACGGCCTGGTAATGCGCAAAGTGGTGGGACTTGCGCCGCTGTGACCATCCGAGCGCCAGCGGCGGCACCACGGGCTGGGCAAGACCCTCGAGTATGGGGGGCCGGCCGGCGGACATGTCGTTATTGAGCAGCACCATACAGGGCTCGAAGTCGCCGACGCCCACCTTGTTGCCCGAGCGTAAGAGTGGTTCGAGCCGCACGCTGCGCCCGGACGGCAGTTCGACATCGCGGGGTTCCCTGAGGTCAGGAAGCAGAGAGCCAATCCGCACCTTGATGCCAGCTAGCTCCAGCATCTCGATAAACGAAGCGAGACTCTCGAAGTAGTGAACGTTGCGGGTATGGTTCTCGGGCACCAGTACCGCGCCACGTGCCACCGGGCAGACGCGTTCGACCGCAGCCTGGATCGCCTGGACGCTGAGTGGCCGGAAGGCCGGGTTGAGATTATTGAATCCCGCCGGAAAGAGGTTGGTATCGACGGGCGCCAGCTTGAATCCAGCATTGCGCAGATCGACCGAGCAATAGAATGGTGCGGGGGTTTCCTGCCAGCACGCCCGGAACCACTGCTCAATGGCAGGCTGCTGGGCAAGGAGATGTGCTTCCAGTTCAAGAAGGGGCCCGGTAAGTGCCGTGGTCAGGTGCGGCACCACCGAACCTGGACCAAAAGTTGCTGGTGAATCCATGAGGCTCATCGGACTAGATCCATGTTAGCGCATTTGCTCTGTAACTCGTTTAGTCGCATGGCCTTTGGCATGTTTAATGCAATGAAATTCCCCGATTTCTGGCCACTGCGGGTCATGATTACGCCCGCCGGGGTGGCTTCTGTGCAAACAGCGCAGCCGTGAGCCGATGGACTATAGTGTTGGAAGCAGTGGCTCCGGCCATGCTAGACGTTGGATTTTAAGGGATATTTGTGCTACGAAATCATTATCCTAGCAATGGATTCGCACAAATTACCTCATAAAGGAATCCGCGCAGCCTGGCCATCGGCCTCCGAATGGTGCATGGAGCGATGAACTCGGCAGGGGTGGAAGCGTGTGACCGTGAAAGTAATGATCATTGATGACAGCAACACGATACGGCGTACCGCCGAGGCCTTGCTTAAGAAGGCCGGCTACGAGGTATTCACCGCGGCCGACGGATTCGAGGCGATGTCGCTGATAACCGACAATCACCCCGACATCATATTCGTCGACATCATGATGCCGCGGCTGGACGGTTACCAGACCTGTCAACTGATCAAGGCCAACAAGAAATTCCGGGAGACGCCGGTCATCATGCTGTCCAGCAAGGACGGACTGTTCGACAGGGCGCGGGGCCGCATCGCTGGATCGGAGGAGCACGTGAACAAGCCCTTCACTCAGGAAGAGCTGATCGACGTCATCAATAAGTATGTGCACTAACCGCGCGCTGCGCGGCACCAACAACCTTCAGAACACAGTACACACGGAAACGGAGCAGGCACATGGCGATTAAGAACGTGCTGGTGGTGGACGACTCTCCCACGGATCAGCATCTCCTTGTGGAGATCCTCAAGAAGAACGGCTTCACTGTGAGCACCGCGACCACAGGTGAGGACGGCATTACCAAGGCCAAGCAGGCCAAGCCCGATCTCATTCTGATGGATATCGTGATGCCGGGAATGAGTGGCTTCGAGGCGACGCGCGCTATTTCAAAGGACCCCGACACGTCCGGGATCCCGGTGATTATCTGTTCGACCAAGGGTCAGGAAACGGACAAGGCCTGGGGCCTTCGCCAGGGCGCGAAGGATTACATCGTCAAACCGGTCACTGAAAAAGCGCTCATGGAGAAGATCAAGGGTCTGTGATGTCGCCGGCCAGACAGGATCCGTTGGCGCTCCTGCGCAGCATGCAGCAGGAGAGCGTGGCCCAGGCCCCCGCGTTACCGCAGGAAGTGGAGGCGGCGGTACTGTGGTCGGGCGTGGCGTTTCGGTTGGCCGACATGATGTTGGTCGCGCCGCTCGATCAGGTGCTTGAAGTGTTGCCGGCGCCACAGTCGACGCTGGTGCCAGGGGTAAAGTCGTGGGTAAAGGGTGTCGCGAATGTGCGCGGCAACCTGATCACGATCGTGGATCTGCCGGAGTATTTTGGCAAACCGTCGGTGTTCGTCGATGACCGTGCGCGGTTGCTGGTGATGAACATGCCGGGGTTGCACGCCGCGTTGCTGGTCAACGAGGTGCTGGGATTGCGCCACTTTGACCCGGAGGTCGAGCGCCAGAATTTGGGTGGCCTCGATGATCCGGTGCTGGCGCACCTCACTGGCGCGTTCCTGCGGGACAACGTGTTGTGGGGGGTGTTCGACATGAAGTCGCTGGCTGACAGCCTGACGTTTCGGCACGTGGCGGCCTGATCGAAAGGGTTTTTTAACAAACTTAACACTGGGTCCCACCGGACCTGAAAGAGCGCGAGGTAAATAGTCATGGCCAAGAAAGGCAACCTGATTGATCAACCGTCCGAGGACATAATCGACCTCGCGGGCGATCGTATTGCCGGCGAGGATTTCGTCGACGTCCAGAAGTCCGGGCGCTTTGCGTTGCCGAGCTTCTCGGGCGGCGCACTGGGAGTGATCACCAGCCTGCCAGTGCTGCTCATCGGCATGTTGGTCTCGCTCATGTTCCTGGTCGGTTTTCTCGTGCTGAACGCGCAGCGAACCGAGAAGGAATCCAAGTACATCGAGCAGTCGTCGCAGCTCCTCATGCTCTCGCAGCGCCTCGCCAAGGACGCGCGCGAATCGGTGCTTGGTCAGGCGGTGGCCTTCAAGACGCTCAAGGAGTCGCGCGATCGTTTTGATCAGATCGTGACCGGCCTGAGGAACGGTAACCCGGCACAAGGCGTCCCCGCGAGCCCGCCGGAAATCGCTGACAAGCAGCTCAGGGAAGTCATCAAGCTCTGGGGTCCGAAGCCCGGCGAAGGGGTGCGCGCGCAGGTTGACCAGATTCTCGGCCAGGAAAAGGCGCTGTTCGCGATGCACGATCACGTGCTCGCCATTAACCAGCTTTCGCCGCTGCTACTTGCCATCTCCGACGAAATCGTGGAAATGGGTGCTAGCGCAGGCATGAAACAGCAGCACCTCTACCTTGCCTCCCGCCAGGGCATGCTCTCGCAGCGCATCGCGAAGGACGTGAACCTGTTCTCGCAGGGCGGCAATGAAGCGGCGGTGGCCGCTGCGCAGTTCGGCAAGGACGCCAAGCTCTTCAAGGCGTCCGAGGCGGAGCTGCGCAAGGTGCTGCCGAAGTCGCTGGCCCCGAAGCTTGATGAATCGGCCACCATCTTCGGCCAGATCAACGGGCACATTGAAGGCATTCTCGGTAGCGCGGCCGAGCTGTTCGTCTCGCAGCGTGCGAGCCAGAACGTATTCGAGCAGTCCGATCCGTTGCTCAAGAAGTCGCGCGAGCTGGTTGAGGGTTACACCGGTCTCGGCGTCGAGCGCGCCGGCCTGCAGGTGGCGATCATCGGCGCGGGTGTTGCCTCGATGTTCTTCTTCCTGTTGTTCGCCTACAAGCTTGTGAGCGACGCGCGTCGTCGTGCATCTGAGAGCGCCGAGCAGAACCGTACCACGCAGGACTCGATTCTCAAGCTGCTCGACGAAATGGGCGACCTTGCCGACGGTGACCTCACTATTCAGCCGGAGGTGACCGAGCAGATTACGGGCGCGATCGCGGACTCGATCAATTACGCGGTACGCGAAATGCGCAGCCTGGTATCGCGCATCAAGAACGCGGCTTCGCAAGTGGCAGTTGCTTCCGAGAACAGCCGTCAGACAGCTACCGAGCTGACCGAGGCGGCGCTGCGCCAGGCCGCCCAGATCACCGAGGCCACGGGCAAGATGATGACCATGGCGCGCTCGATGGAAGACATGTCCAAATCGGCCGAGCGCTCCGCCGAAGTGGCGCAGGGCTCGGTGGCCACCGCCAAGCGCGGCGCGCAGGCGGTGCAGGACACGATCCGAGGCATGGACGAGATGCGCGAGCAGATTCAGGAGACGGCGAAGCGAATCAAGCGTCTCGGTGAGTCGTCCCAGCAGATCGGTGAAATCGTCGAACTTATCAATGATATTGCCGAGCAGACCAACATTCTCTCGCTGAATGCCGCCATTCAGGCAGCCATGGCGGGTGAAGCGGGTCGCGGCTTCGCGGTGGTCGCGGACGAAGTGCAGCGCCTCGCGGAACGTTCCGCGGAGGCGACCAAGCAGATCGGCGATCTGGTGAAGACGATTCAGGCCGACACCAACGAAGCGGTGGCCTCGATGGAGCAGGCGACCAACGGCGTGGTCGAGGCTACGCGCCTTGCCGACGCCGCCGGTCAGGCGCTCGGTGAGATCGAATCAGTGTCCGAACAGCTCTCGAGCCTGATCGTTAACATCGCCCGTGACGCGCACCGCCAGTCCGAGTCGGCGACCGACATCACGACCAATATGACCAAGATTCAGGAGACGACGACTCTCACCAGTGCGGGTACCCGCCAGGCGGCGGAATCGATTGGCAAGCTCTCGGACCTGGCGCGCGAGCTGCAGGCTTCGGTGGCGGGCTTCAAGCTGCCGGCCTGAGGAGCCGCTTGAACCGGCGCCCGCATCACGGGACGGGTCACGCAGGATGCGCGCATCAGGCGCGCCGGCGTGACCCGAGGTTGTTACGGCCATGAGCACTCAATCCAAAGTCGATCCGTCCACGCTTGGCTGGGTCAAGCACGAGATCGACGAGACCCTCAAGCAGGCGCGTCTCGCGCTCGAGTCGTTCAGCGAGAATACCGGGGACAAGACCCGGCTGCGCTTCTGTGTCACGCACCTGCATCAAGTCGTGGGCACATTGCTCATGGTGGAACTTGATGGGGCTGCAATGCTGGCGCGCGAGGTTGAGCAGCTCGCCGAGGCTATTCTCAACGACCAGGCCGAAGCAAGTTCTGAAAATCTTGAGGTTCTGACGCGCGGTATCCTGCTGCTGCCCGATCATCTGGCGCGTCTGCAGGTGGGTCAGCGCGATGCGCCACTCAAGCACATCGAGCTGCTCAACGAGATGCGTGCGGTCCGCCAGGCCGAGCCAATCTCGGCGCTCGATCTTTTCGCGCCAGACATGTCAGTGCGCCCACCGAGTACCGGTGCCGAGCGCGCCTCGGACGTCGACTACCAGGCGCTGGCGCGTCCGTTGCGGGGGCTCTTCCAGGGCGCACTGCTCGAGTGGCTGCGCAACCCCGCCAACACCTCGCCGCTCGCGCGAATCGCTGAATTTTTCGACGAACTGCGGCGCCAGGCACCAGTCGGCGCGCTGGAGCAGCTCTTTTGGATCGCCGGCGGCATGGTGGAGGGACTCCTCGATGGGGGACTCGAGCCAACGCCGGAGCGCAAGAAGTATTTCGCCCGACTTGATCAGCAGATCAAGAAGATTATTGACGGTGGCGACAAGACCGCGCTGCGCAAGTCCAGCGAGGAAATAGCGCGCGGCCTGCTCTATGAGGTGGCGCAGGCGAGTTCCGGCGGTGAGCGTGTTACCCAGCTCAAGCAGGCCTTCGAGCTCGACGCTTTGCTTGCCCCGGGCAGCATGCAGGGAACTTCTCTCCCCACCCCCGAGGTACTGGCCTCGGTCGCGAGCGCGCTCGGCAAGGAAATCGAGACCGCGCAGGATCTGTTGTCGAGCTATTTCGATCCGCAACAGCCCGACGAAAGTGCACTCGAGCAACTGCTCGATCTCCTGGGCAAGATGACCGGAACGCTCGATATGCTCGGGGTACCGCCGCTCAAGGAGCTGGTTGACGCGTTGCTCGAGACCTGTCGCGCGATCATTGAGCAGCGGCTCGAGGAGCCAGCGGACGCCTCGATGCCGATGGCGCAGGCACTGGTATTGGTTGAAAACAGCGCGCGCGAGATGCAGTACTCGCCGGCAGAATGGCGCGGCCAGATCGACCAGGCTATTGCTCGGCTGCGAGCCTTCTATGCGCCGGAGGGGGGCGGGTTGGTGCCCAGCGGCATTGAGGTGAGCGATGCCGATCTCACCGAGCATGAATTCCGCCAACTGGTCGGTGTCGTCGGTGGCGAGGTCGGCGTGAACCTGACACGCATCGAGGAGTTGCTCGAGGCGTTCGCCACAGATACCACGCGTCTCTCCCAGCTGGATGAAGTGCCGGGCTTGCTTGCGCAGATCCAGGGCGCCATGCAAATCCTGAATCAGGAGCAGGCGGCGCAGCTCGCGGACGTCGCGCGCACCCACGTCGAGGAAATACGCGCACAGGCGCTCGTGCCGACCGGAGCAGTGCTCGATGCGCTCGCCGTCTGTATTGGTACCATCGGTGCCTATCTCGACGGCCTGAAAGCCGGTCGCCAGAACCTCGAAGGACTTATCGAGGGAGCGATGGAGGACATGGAGGCCTCGCTCAATGCGGCGGAGGCGCAATCGCCGGCGGATGCCCCTGCGCTGGTCACGCGCGTGCGCCACGGTCTCGAGAGCTGGTTGCAGGATCCCTCGAATGACTCGGCCCGCGGTCGCACCCAGCAGGCACTTGTCGAGCTGGCGCAAATTGCCCGCCGCCAGGGTGAGGACAAGATCGCCAAGATTGGCGACGAGACGGCCAACCTCATCCGGCTGGTGAGCGATGGCGCCGCTGAGCTGAGCGACGAGATCGAACAGATGTTGCGCCAGTCGCTGCAGACGTTGATCGACCTGGTTGGCCGGCAGCTCGCGCCGGCTGCCGCGCCAGCCCCGACCTCGGTCCGCTCGACGCCCACGCCATCGGCGGCCAAGACGCCGCCCCCGGAAGCGGCCGATGAAGAGATCATGCAAATCTTTATCGAGGATGCGCGCGACGTCTTCAACAACATCAGCAAGGAATTTGAGGTCTGGCGCAACAACCACGAGAACGCGGCATCCCTGACAGAGTTGCGCCGTGGTTACCACACAATCAAGGGCAGTGGGCGCATGGTCGGCGCGAGCACCATCGCCGAGTTCGCATGGGCAATCGAGAATCTGTTGAACAAGGTGCGCGATGGCAAGATTGCCTTCGATCCGCGCATCATCGATCTGGTGGGCCGTGCGCAGGACGCCATCCCGCAGCTGGTCGACGAACTCGAAAGCGGCACCCCGCCGACGGCAGATGTCGAAGGCATGCGCGAGGAGGCGTGGGCCTTTGCGGGCGGCGAGGCGCCAACAGCGACGTCCACATCACCGGTATCGGTAGCCGCACCCGCGCGAGTAGCAGCATCCCCCTCCCGAAGCGCGGGCTTGCCGCAGCTCGACGGCACGCTGCTCGAGATCTTCACCAACGAGGCACGCGGACACCTTGAGACACTGCGCAATGAAATTGCGGCCTGCCGCGCGGCCGGCTCGGCGTGTCTGGTGACGCAGGCCCTCTTCCGAGCCACCCACACCTTGGCCGGCAACGCACGCTCGCTTGACATCCAGATGATGGTTGGCGCCTGCGCCGAGACCGAGCGATTGTTTCATTCTTTGCAGACCCAACAGGTTCCGCTCGATAGCCACCAGATCGAACTTGTTGCTCAGCTTGAGGCCACGGTCTCCGATCTGGTCGCAGCACTTAACGGAGCGCCAGGCGACGCCGCTGTGCTTCGTTCGCGTTTTGATGAAATCGCACGTGCCTTTCACGACGAGTCGGTGGCAGCGAATGCTCACACCGAACCGGCACGTGCGCCGAGTGCCGCGCCGATGCGTCCCCAAGCGAGCCCGGCACCGGCCCCGGAGCCCGAGTCGCCCGAGTTCATTGCGGAACCTCCGGAAGTGGAGCCCGACAACGAGCCATCCGCGCCGCCAGTGGCGTCCTTCCGCGAAACGGCGGCACGCAGCGAGCCGCCTGTTGCGCGTGCGCCGGAGCCGGTGGCTCGCGCGCAGGTTGCGGTATCGGAAGACACCGAGATAGCCGAACAGCTCGACCCGGAGCTGCTGGAGATATTCCAGGAAGAAGCGGTCGATATTCTGAGCGTGGTCGACGAATCGCTGACGCACTGGCGTGCCCGACCCGACGAACGCTCAAACGTTCTCGAGCTCAAGCGTGCGCTGCATACTCTTAAGGGTGGCGCGCGCATGGCCGGGGCGATGATCATGGGCGAACTTGCCCACAATACCGAGAGTGCGCTGAAGCTGGTCGAAGATGGAAAGATCAGCGTAAGTGCCGATCTTTTCGATACGCTCGATGAGGCGCATGACCTGCTGGTGACCATGCTTGATCGCATCCAGGCCGGTCGCCCGGTGCCAAGCGGACAGAACCTGAATGCGCGCCTGCAGGCCTGGATTGCGGGCGAGCCTGTGCCGCCGCCGGCGCGCGCCGTCACGCCTGCCCCGGAGACGGAAGTGCGCGCTGCGCCAGCGCCGGTAATGGCCCCGCGCGCCGTCGAACCGACCATGCCAGCAGCTCGCAGCCCAGAGCCGGC
>SMTZ1_10008289_pt1 | contig 24863 bp, 26 predicted proteins | sample DeeMarSWOR136_30_FD_25667 | JGI IMG/M metagenome (IMG submission 25667) | reverse complement strand
ATAAGATGGATTTCGAGGTTCCTCTTGGTGAAAGAGGAGACAATTATGACCGCTACATGGTCCGGATGAGAGAGATGGAACAGAGTCTCCGGATAATCGAGCAGGCCATGAAGAAAATACCTAAATCAGCAGCCGGAACCATGGCCAAGGGGATGGAACCTGCAGAAGCGATAAAAATGTCGAAAAAAAGATAATACTTTCGCCCAATTTAGAAGGCTCGGAAAAAGACAAGTATCAAGATATACTCACCAAGAGCAAAAAGGTGGTCGTGCCTCCCAAAGAAGACACCTACACTTCCATAGAAGGGCTCATCAGTCATTTTAAATTCTTCATGAATGAACATGGCATTAGGCCTCCAAAAGGAGAGGTGTATTTCGCGGTTGAAGGCGGTAATGGTGAGCTGGGCTATTACATCGTTTCAGACGGGACGGACAAGCCCTACCGCCTGCATGTGAGAGCTCCGTGCTTCCATGTGATGGCCTCTCTCGAAGAGATGATTCATGGACATTATGTGGCGGATGTCATTCCCACATTCGGCTCCGTTAATATGATCGGTGGAGAAATGGATAGATGAATCCTGGATTCTCAGAGAGGACACGAAAGAAAATCGATAAGATAGTCGCTCGCTACCCGCAGAAAGAAGCCGCCATCCTTCCTTTACTCCATATTACACAGCAGGAATTTGGCTTCATCTCTCCGGACTCAGAAAAACAAATCGCGGAAATCCTGGGAATAAAGCCCATTCGCGTGAGAGAAGTTGTGACCTTCTACACCATGCTGAACAGAGAGCCTGTCGGAAAATATTATATCCAGGTCTGCTCCAACTTAAGCTGTGCGCTTCTCGGATCAGAGAAGTTGATTGATTATTTAAAAGGAAAATTGGGGATAGAGCCTGGGCAGACGACAAAAGATAAAAAATTCACTCTATCTCTGGTCGAGTGCCTGGGCGCCTGCGAACAGGCACCCTGCATGATGGTTAATTTTGATTATTACGGGAATCTGGATAAGAAAAAGATCGATAAGATCTTGGATGGTTTGGAATAGATAAATGGCTGAACAAGTCTTAACCCAACACTTCGGCTTGGTAAACTTCTATAAGATAGACGAGTATGTGAAGAAGGGGGGATACGAGGCTGTCAGAAAAGCCCTGCAGATGAAGCCCGAAGAGATCTTAGAAGAGGTGAAGAAAGCGAATCTCAGGGGTCGAGGCGGCGCAGGATTCCCTGCCGGAGTCAAGTGGGGATTTGTTCCGAAGGTGGATAAGCCGAAATACCTGTGCGTTAACGCCGATGAAGGAGAGCCTGGGACTTTTAAAGACCGCTACATCATGAACCATAACCCCCATATGCTTCTCGAAGGGATCATCATCACTTCCTTTTGCGTCGACATTCACACAGCATTCATATACATCCGTGGTGAATACGAGGCCATTGCCCTCAGGCTCGAAGAGGCCATATCCGATGCGTACGATAAAGGATTTCTGGGCAAGAACATCTTGAACAGTGGATTTGCCCTGGATGTGTTTGTCCACCGCGGTGCAGGAGCCTATATCTGTGGCGAGGAAACAGCTCTCCTGGAGTCACTCGAGGGGAAACGGGGGAACCCGCGGCTTAAGCCTCCATTCCCCGCTTCTGTCGGTCTTTTCCAGTGCCCGACAGTCATTAACAATGTGGAAACCTTATCCAACGTCCCTCAGATCATGCTCAAAGGAGCCGATTGGTTTGTTGGAAAAGGGCTGCCCAAAGATGGTGGCACGAGAATTTTCGGAGTTAGCGGTATGGTTGAGAAGCCAGGAATTTATGAGCTTCCCATCGGCACAACCTTGAAAGAAATCATAAATAAGTATGCCGGTGGTGTGAAAAAAGGTAAAAAACTGAAGGCTGTTATTCCGGGAGGGATGTCTGCTCCTGTTTTAAAAGCTGACGAGATAGACATCCCGATGGATTTTGATTCTCTGGTGAATGCCAAATCCATGTTGGGTTCGGCCGCCATCATCGTTATCGATACCGGAACATCCATGCTGGATGTCCTAAAGGCTGTCACTAAATTTTATTCTCATGAGTCCTGCGGGCAGTGCACACCGTGCCGAATCGGGACCTCCTGGATCAATAAAATCGTCAAGCGGATGATTGAGGGGAAAGGTAGTAAAAAAGACCTCGATGAAATCGTGCGGCTGTCATCAAACATTCTAGGGAATACTCTCTGTCCCATGGGAGATGCGGCGGCCATGCCCATCCTTTCAATAACAAAAAAATTCAGGAAGGAGCTGGAATCTAATCTATAGGCCTACTAACAGGAAAGAAAAAGCAAGATGGTAAAGATATTCATAGATGAAAAACCTGTTGAGGTTGAGGAAGGCACCACCATTCTCAAGGCTGCCGAAAAGGAGGGGATATCCATCCCTCATCTGTGTTACCATTCTGCCTTTCCCCCTGAAGGCAGTTGCCGTATGTGTTTGGTGGAGATTGAGGGATTGCCCAAGCTTGAACTGGCCTGTTCAACTCAGGTCCGGGACGGAATGAAGGTCTTCACTAAGAGTGAGAAAGTCGTTGAAGCGAGAAAAGGAGTGTTGGAGTTTCTGCTCGCTGAGCACCCTCTCGATTGTCCCATCTGTGATAAGGCCGGTGACTGCAAGCTCCAGGATTATTACGATGAATATGGGCTCTTTGAGAGCCAGTTCAGGGAAAATAAAGAGAAGAGAGAGAAGAAGGATGCTATCGGAAAGTCTCTCATCCACGATGAGGAAAGATGCATTCTCTGTCGCCGTTGTGTCCGGTTTTTGCGGGAGGTGACCAAAACTCAGGAGCTGGGCGTGTTTGAAAGAGGTATCCAATCCAGAGTGAACATTTACGATCTCGCTCCTGTCGATAACAACTATTCAGGCAATCTTGCCCAGATCTGTCCGGTAGGAGCCATAACTGATACAGATTTCAGGTTTAAGACTCGAAGCTGGTTTTTAAAAAGCGGAGAGTCGATTTGCCCGTTATGCAGCCGTGGATGCAGCATCACAATCGAGTACCATCCGGGTTTTTACCGTTTTGAGGTTCCCAAGAAAGTTTATCGAATAAATTCCCGTGAAAATCAAGAAGTGAACGGCTTCTGGATCTGTGACCTGGGTCGTTACGGGTATTCTTACTTGAATGAAAACAGGCAAGAGAAGATCGCTTTAACAAATAAGAAAATGAGTATAGAGCCAAACTGGGGAAGTGTCAGGACTTTTGTCGCTGAGATGCTGAACACACTGAATTCCACGGGGAAGATGTCTCAGATGGGATTAGTCCTGAACACATGGCTTTCTAACGAGGAACTTTTCCTCCTGTATAAGATATTTAGGAACGATCTCAATGTGGAGAAGATCTTTTTCGTCGATCCTCCTCAGGCTGAGGCTGACGACTTTTTGCTCACTCCAGAGCGAAGCCCGAACAGAAGAGGAGCGCAGGAGATCGGTTTCGATATCAAGCCCGCCTCCTTGAAGGCTTTGGCTGCAAAGGCAGACTTTCTACTCGTGTTCGGGTCATTTATTTCCGGGCCTTTCGGCTTACCAGAACTCAAGGATGCCTTGAAAAACACAGAGACAAAGATCCTCTTCACATCCCATGTGACTGAGTTGAATTCTTTGTTCGATATCGTCTTCCCGACAGCTTTGATCGCGGAGAAGGGAGGATCTCTGACAAATGTGGACGGAAAAGTTCAAAAATTTACGCCGGTTTTCGAACCGCCGGATGACAGCCTCTCCGAGTGGCAGATACTCACTGACTTGGGCCAAACATTGGGAATAAATTCTTCCTTTTACAAAGAATTCAAGACTCCTGAGGCAGTATCGAACAAAATGAAAGAGGAAATACCCTTTTTTAGAGAAGAAAAGTGATTGAAGTATTGATTGTGTTCATCAAGATTGTGTGTGCTTTAGCCTGGTTTCTCCTTCTGACACTCTATCTGACCTGGCTGGAGAGGAAAGAGAGTGCGGTCATCCAGGACAGGATCGGGGCGAACAGGGCCTCGATTTTCGGGATTCGTATTATCGGGCTTTTCCAGCCGTTTGCCGATGCGATAAAGATGATATTCAAAGAAGACTTTGTGCCCGCTTTTTCTCGAAAATTCCTCCACACCATAGCGCCCTTTATTTCTTTCTTTTTTGTGGCCATCACCATATCCGCCATTCCATTCGGGGATTCTATCAGGATAGGCGAACGGACCATCTCTCTCCAGATATTGGACTTTAATGTCGGGCTTCTATTCATCCTGGCCATGCTGTCTCTGGGGATTTACGGAATCATACTCAGCGGCTGGTCCTCCAACAACAGGTATACTCTTGTCGGCGGATTAAGGGGAGCGGCTCAGCTCATATCTTATGAAGTGGCCCTGGGCTTTTCTCTCATCGGTTTGATCATGGTCTATCCTTCTCTGAAACTGTCAAGTCTTGTCCAATACCAGGGCGAGCTGATTTTTGGATTCCTCCCTAAATGGGGGATATTCCTTCAGCCACTCGGATTCATCGTGTTTTTATTCGCCGCTCTCGCGGAAACAAAGAGGGCGCCTTTCGACCTTCCGGAAGCAGAATCCGAGATCATCGGATTTTTTACCGAATACGGGGGTTTGAAATGGGGCCTCTTCATGATGACTGATTTCATGGAAATCATTATCATCTCGACTCTGCTCACCACTCTCTTTTTCGGAGGATGGCAGGTTCCCTGGATGGCTGCGGATGGATTCCATTGGCCATGGGGAGAAAAGTCTTCTTCTTCTGCTGGCTTCAGATTTTGATACGCTGGACATACCCAAGATTCCGTTACGACCAGCTGATGGATTTTGGCTGGAAATTGCTGATTCCGTTAAGCCTGGTGAACATTGTCGGAACAGGCATAGTGATGAGTATAGTAGGATGATCAAAGCTCTGGGATATTTCATCGAGATTATCAGAGGAATTCTGATCACCTCTCGTCATTTCTTCGTCAATATGTTCTTCCACATCTTAAAAGTAGTCGGGATAAAGACGAAGAGAAAGGGAGCTGTGACCATCCAGTACCCAGAGCAGAAAAAAGAAATTGCTTCCAGGCACAGAAGCCTGCACAGACTGGTCCCCAATCAGGACGGTAAGCCAAGATGCGTGGCCTGCATGCTGTGCGCCACCGTCTGCCCTTCTGAGTGCATATACATCGAGGCTGCAGAGGATCCCAAGCTGGAGATGCAGAAATACCCGTCCAAATTCATCATAGATATCGGCCGCTGCTGTTTCTGTGGGTTCTGTGTGGAAGCCTGTCCTGAAGATGCCATACGTATGGATACGGGAAATATCGAGTTGGCCGGGTACACGCGTGATGACCTGATCTACGATCTCGACAAACTTCTTAAATGACGATCGATAAGATTGCCCTCGGGCAGTTTGAGATACACGGCCTGAGAGACGGCTTTTTTCACCTTGATGGGGGAGCGATGTTTGGGGTGGTCCCCAAGCCTCTGTGGGAAAAAAAATTTCCAGCCGATGACCAAAACCGGATCAGGCTGGCTCTGAATTCTTTCCTGATTAAAAAAGAAAACATGCTCATCCTGATAGAGACTGGCATAGGAAGTGATTTGGAGTCAAAAATATTCGAGTATTATTCTATAGAAAGAGAACCGGGTCTCGTGGGTTCTCTTCAAAGGCTCGTCCAGAAGGAAGAATGGGAATACGCTCTCGCTCCGACCGAAAGAGACAGGCCCAGTTATCTCAAACAGAACTTCCTGCCCCTGAAAAAACACGGACAGCTCCAGCTGGTGGACGGAGATTCGGAGATAATTGAGGGAGTGGATGTTGTCCTCGTTCCTGGTCACACGTCCAGCCATCAGTGCGTCAAAGTGCAGTCCGAAAGTAAAATCTTTTTCTTCCTGGGAGACCTGGTCCCTACCTCCGGCCATATCGGTTTACCGTATATCATGAGTTATGACCTGCTTCCTCAGGTGACTTTACAGAACAAGAAAAAAATCTTTAACCAGGCAATAAAAGAAGACTGGATACTCGGCTTCAATCACGATCCTGATCATTTTTTCGGTCAAGTTGAAAAAGTTGAAGATAAGTACAGATTCAAACCTTTCCGCAGATAAGGTCTGCATCCCCAAGGCAACCTTGAATATTTCCGGTTCGGATGTTATAAATAAACATTAGTCCTAAAACTTTTATCCTTCATTCAAAATTTCCGTTCGAAAGATGAGTTTAAAAGAATATAAGAAGAAAAGAGATTTCAGCAAAACTCAGGAGCCTCCAGAGTCCGAGAAAAAGTCAGATGAACTGGTTTATGTCATCCAGAGGCACAAAGCCTCTCATCTCCATTACGACCTCCGCCTGGAGGAAGAGGGAGTCTTGAAAAGCTGGGCCATCCCTAAATCGCCTCCTGAGGAAGTTGGGATCAGAAGACTGGCTGTCCAGACAGAAGACCACCCTCTGGGATACGAGGATTTTGAAGGGATTATCCCGGAGGGCGAGTACGGAGCCGGGAAGGTCGAGACATGGGACAGGGGCGATTATCTTCCTCTTGAAGCGAACCCGGCGAAGAGAGTCATCGAAATAAAGGGAAAAAAATTAAAGGGAAAACACGCGTTGATCAAGCTTAAACCGAAAAATCCGGACGATAAAAACTGGCTTTTTTTTAAGCTTAAAAACGATAAATAATCCGAATTTTCAGGATAATATTCAAAGAAAGGAAAGAAAATGAAAGACGAAGAAAAAATTGCCTGCCATATCTGTAAAAAGGAGATCCCGAAAGCAGCCGCGCTTCATTCCGAAGGACAGGAATACGTGCTCCATTTCTGCGATATCGGATGTTTGGATCACTGGAAAAAAGAAGAGGAAAAAAAGAAGGAGAAGAAATAAAAGTCGGTTCGTTGACGTTTTCCAGATAAAGAATGTGTCATTTGATTTAAAGTAATCTCACTGAAACAAATCCCAATCTTTTTATAGCATCCCTCAATTGTTTTTTCTGACTAGGGGGAACATAAATGACATCTTATACGTATAACCTATTGATATGATAAGGACAGGAGGAGTTCGTCGTTATTATTGCGGCTGTCATCTTCTTGAAGGCAAAGAATTCCTCGAATGGAAATGACAATGGGATCAAGATGATCAAGGTCCAGAGAGGCGATATAGTGGAAAACGCTCTGGCCATCGGCCGGATCGAGCCGAAAAAGGAGATCGCAGTCAAATCGAAAATATCAGGAATTGTCAAAAATGTTTTTGTGGAAGTCGGTGATGAAGTGAAGATTGGAGAGCCTTTACTGGAGATTAAACCTGATCCGACTCCGCTTGAGTTTGCAGAAGCCAAGAGGAATGTGGAAATGGCGAGAGTGAACCTTGAGAAGGCCCAGAACGAATACAACCGGGCGAGAAAATTGCTGAATGACAACCTCGTTTCCCAGCAAGAATTTGATGCGGCTGAAAACGAGTTCAAACAGCTCCAACTGAGAGTGAAAATAGCCGTGGAAAGGTTGGCTTTGATCGAGGAAGGCAAGACAACGATCGCCGACCGACAGGTGGATACGGTCATAAAATCCCCGGTTGAAGGAACAATTCTCGAGAGAAGGGTTAACGAGGGTGATCCAGTTGTCCCGTTGACTTCTTATCAAGCCGGGACAGAGATTCTTCTCCTGGCAGATATGAACAGCCTGATTTTTAAAGGGACAGTGGATGAGATCGATGTGGGAAAGCTTGAAGAAGGAATGACTGCTGAACTGAAGATCGGCGCAATCCCAGACGAGAAGATATTAGGAACACTGACGAAGATTTCACCCAAGGCGAAACAGCAAGAGAATGCCACGCTTTTTGATGTGGAAATCGAAATCACTCAAAGAGGAAAGAAGATGATCAGGGCTGGATATTCTGCCAATGCAGAGCTGGTCATCAATAAAGCTGAAAATACTCTCTTTATCCCTGAAAGGTTGGTGGAGTTTAATGAAGAGAAAGCCTATGTTGAAGTCATAGATGACAATGGAGAAATCATAAAAAGAGAAGTGGAGATCGGGTTAAGCGATGGGATTAACGTGGAGATTAAAGAAGGGCTGGCAGAAGGAGAGGAAATCGTCGAGAGACCACCCAAGGAGATTGAATAGCTCTCACTCTTCGTGAAGGGATTGGATAAATGTCTTGCAGACTGAAAAAACGGACTCGACTTAGCTCGTTGAGAGAACCCCAATGAAGTCATTCATGTTTCTCTCTCAGTTCATAAGAGATATGCGTTCTCAGAAGATGAGGACTTTCCTGACTATTTTTGGAATCACCTGGGGGACCATTTCTGTTGTCCTGCTCTTGGCATTCGGTGTGGGCATGGAAAAGCAGATGGACAAGAGTATGCACGGGCTGGGAGAGGGAATCATGATCATCTGGCCGGGCCGAACGAGCGTCGCCTACGAGGGATTGAGTAAAGGCCGGCCGCTCCGGTTTAGAGAGGAAGACGCTTTTCTCGTCAAGCAGGAAGTCCCCCAAATCAAATATTCCTGTCCTGAATACACTGGATGGGGTGTCAAGCTGAAATACGGGAAGAATGCGTATTCTTGCGTCATGAAGGGCATCTATCCTTTTTATTCGGATATAAGGAACGTCATTCCTGAGAGAGGAGGACGGTTCATCAACGAAACGGATATGGCTCAGAAAAGAAGAGTCATATTTATCGGATTTAGCGTTAAAGAAGAGCTGTTTAAGGATAAAGAGGCTGTGGGAAAATATGTGCATGTCAACGGCGTTCCCTTTCAGGTCGTCGGTGTCCTGATCCAGAAGACTCAGAATTCATCCTACAACACTCGTGATGAGTACGCCGCATTCATTCCCGCCACGACTTTTGCTCCGTTCTTCGGCCATAAATACATCAGCAATTTTGTTGTCCAGGCCTATGACCCATTCAAGAATGAGGTTATCCAGGAGCGTATCCTTCAGGTTCTCGGCAAAAAATACAGGTTTCATCCTGAAGATACAGAGGCACTCGCCATCTGGGATACTATGGAAGGGGAAAAAATCACCAATTCGATCATGATCGGATTCAATATTTTCCTGGGGATTGTTGGAGCCTTTACGCTGATCGTGGGAAGTATCGGCGTCTCGAACATCATGAACGTCGTCGTCGAGGAAAGAACGAAAGAAATCGGACTCAAAATGGCCTTGGGTGCCAAAAAAAGATTCGTTCTGGTGCAGTTTTTGTTCGAGACCCTTTTGATAACACTGGTCGGCGGAGCCTTAGGAATAACTTTTTCATACGCACTTATTTCTATATTCCCGACAACCGGCATTGAGGAATTCATAGGGAAGCCAACTTTTTCCTTTGCAGTCGGCCTTGTCACAGTTACTCTCTTAGGTATCATTGGCTTGCTCTCAGGATGGGGGCCGGCTCGCCGGGCTTCAAACTTGCACCCTGTGGAAGCGCTCAGGTCATAGGAGTTAAGGATGAAATTAATCTATCTCTTTCGGCTGTTCTACAGAGAATTGAAGGGCCAGAAGAAAAAAATCACTCTGACAATTCTGGCTTTGGCCTGGGGGACTTTTTCCATAGTCATCCTCCTGGCATTCGGCGAAGGGCTGAAGAGGCAGATGATTAAAGCCATGCATGGCCTGGGAGACGGAATATGTATCGTTTACTCAGGACAGACATCAAAACCCTATAGAGGATTAGGCAAAGGGCGCGTCATCAGACTTCAACTGGATGATGTGGAACTCCTCCGCAACAGGGTTTCTGGAATCGAGCTCATCAGTCCGGAGAATGACCGTTCCAGAAACAACATGACTTATGGCCGGAAAAGCCTTTCAGAGAGAGTTATCGGAGTCTATCCTGATTTTGAGGAGTTGAGAGGCTATAATCCTGATCAAAACAGCCGCTTCATCAACGACCTGGATATCCTGAACAAGAAAAGAGTTGTCTTTTTGGGTACAGAGCTGAAGAAGAGACTGTTCGGAGAAGATGAGGCTGTCGGCAAGACCGTTTTGATCAACCGCATTCCCTTCTTAGTTGTCGGAGTCATGTTGGATAAGATGCAGAACAGCATGTATAACGGTGCCGATGTGGACAAAGCGGCTATCCCATATTCAGCCTTCAAAACGATTTACGGGGATAAATACCTGCACCGTTTGATCTATCGGCCTGAGGATATAGCCCGAGCTGAGACAGTCAAGAATGAGGTTTATGGAGTATTATCCCAGAAGTACAAATTCGACCCCACAGATAAACAGGCTCTTGAGATCTGGGATATGGTGGAAGAAGAGAAGTTGATGAAAAATATTTTTCTCGGATTGGAAATTTTTATGGGAGTCATCGGCGGCCTGACTTTGATTGTTGCGGGTGTGGGCGTGGCCAACATCATGTATGTGTCTGCAAAAAAGAGGACGAAAGAGATCGGGATCAAGATGGCCCTCGGAGCCAAAAGAAGACATGTTCTTCTTCAATTTATTTCCGAAGCGTTGATGATTTCCTTTATCGGAGGAGGAGCTGGAGTTTTGTTTTCTTTTATCCTAGTGGAAGCTACTCGTGTTCTTCCCTTAGAAGGGGATGTGGCAGATATCCTGGCCCATCCCGTGATCTCTTTCAAGATTATGCTTTTGACCGCCTTCATACTGAGTATCATCGGGTTTCTGGCTGGTATCTTTCCGGCCCGGAAAGCCGCCTCAGCTAAGCCAGTGGAAGCTTTGAGGTACGAATAAGAGGAGTTTGACTATGATAAAGATGGATAAGATCAAGAAAATATACGGGACAGGAGCTGCCCAGGTCGCCGCTCTCAAGAATATCGACCTGGAAGTCAAGGAGAATGAGTTTGTCGGGCTTGTCGGTCCATCGGGCTCTGGAAAGTCCACGCTGATGAACATCATGGGATGTCTGGATGTGCCGAGTTCAGGAGAATATTATTTTGAAGGTGAGCCGGTCGCGGCTTTTAACCATAATAAGCTGGCCGAGATCAGGAATAAAAAGATCGGGTTTGTCTTCCAGAATTTCAATCTGCTTCCTTATGCCACGGCCTTTGAGAACGTGGAGATTCCGATGATATTCATGGGGATGAAGGCCAAAACCCGGAAATCTCGAGCGATGGAACTTCTCGATAAGGTGGGCCTGAAAGGGAGAGCCCATCACAAGCCCAGCGAATTATCCGGAGGAGAAATGCAGCGGGTGGCCTTAGCCAGGTCTCTGGCTAACAATCCCAGGTTGATCCTGGCTGACGAGCCGACTGGAAACCTGGATACCAAATCCGGAGACGAAATCCTGGCCATATTCGAAGACCTCTGGAAACAAGGCCACACACTCGTGGTCATCACTCACAATCCTTATATTTCGGAACGAGCCCAGAGAGTGATTCATCTCATAGACGGGACGATCGAGAATAACGGCGCCTCATCTTGAAGCCGGATTCGATCAGATGTGTCTTCGCTACATAATCAATTTTCAATTCATAAACTCTGGAGAAAAAGATCTTCTCTTTTTGTTCATAAGTACTCCAGAGGTTCATGGAGATGATATCCTCGTTTGACTTCAAACAACAGCCGTGTTATAGCTTTGAAAAAAAATCACACTAAAAATTCAACTGGCTGATGAGAATTTTTCTATAAATTAACAGTTATTTAGAGTGGGACGTCTCATCAATGACGTCTGCTCATGCCCAAAGGAGAGGAACGGGAGGCTCATCATGGGAAAGATATATTCGAACAGTAGAATCGAAAGTTTTGAAAAATGCAAACTCCAGTATAAATACAGATACATCGAAAGGGTCCCTCTTAAAGTCGAAACCATCGAGGCCTTTTTGGGGACAAAAGTCCATGAAGCCCTGAAAGAACTGTATGACTTTGTCAAAAACAAGAGTGTCAAACCAAAAGGGTGGCTTCTCTCCAAATATGAAGAATTATGGAAAAAAGATTTCAGTGATGCCATCAAGATTGTCAAAGATGAGTTCTCCCCAGAAGAATATTTTGAGAAAGGGAAGAAAAGCTTGATCGATTATTACGATGAATACCAGCCTTTTGACAGGACAAAAATTGTAAAGACTGAAGAATCCATTTATTTCAACCTCGAGAGAGGCGAAGAGGAATACAGGTTCGTTGGCATTCTTGACCGCCTCGACTGGAATGATAAAGAAAAGACATTCGAGATTCATGATTACAAAACTTCGGGCTCGTTGATGACCCAGGAGCAAGCTGACCAGGATTTTCAGCTGCCGCTTTATCAGCTTGCACTGATGAGTAAATGGACAGAGGCTGAGAAGGCAAAACTGATTTGGCATTTTCTCTTATTCAACAAGCAGATCGAGTCCTCAAGGACCAAGAAGCAGCTCATGGAAATTCAAGATGTAGTCATTGATAAGATAAAAGCTATCGAATCTTGTGAGGAATTTCCTCCTTTGAAAAGTGCGCTCTGTGATTGGTGTGACTTCCAGGAAATCTGTCCGTTGTGGAAACACCCTAAAAAAGTGGAGAAACTGGAGGAAAACAAGTACAGGAAAGATCCAGGCGTGAAACTGGTCGCAGCCTATTCAGAACTAGAAGAAGACAAAAGGAAATTGAAGGAAAAGATATCCGAAATCGAGCATGAGCAGGAAAAGATTGCAGAAGCGGCTGTAGAGTTCGCTGAAAGAGAGGGCAGCCAGGTCATTGACGGACTAGACAAGCAGTTGGTCATCACAATTAAAGAAGAGCTTGGCGCGCCGACCCTAAGGGACAATCAGGAAAAGTGGAAGGGATTACGGGAATTTCTGATAGAAAATGATAAATATACAGACGTTTCAACTGTGAACAACAGTATGCTCACCAGAATGCTGAAAACCTGGCCTCGTGAAGTCGTGGACAAAATAAAGGATTTTCTCGTCAAGAAGGTGATCCGGAAGGTCGACTTGAAAAACAAAACCTAAAGGCCGCTTCTTCAATTTTCATGTATTTCATCCCTCAAATCTGTAAGAAAACCAGCTTAAAAAACTCTGGCTTAAATTTGGCTCTTGATCCACGCCGCGATATCATCTATCACATACTTGGCCACATGACTCGCTTGTGAATATTCAGCCGGTGTGCTTTTTCCTTTGCCCTCTATAAAGAGGTGATTGAGCTTGGGATAGAATTTGAATTCGACATCCTTACGTGAGGAGAGTGCGTTTTTCCATCCATCAAAATCATCTTCTGTGACCTGGTAATCCCGTCCACCCTGGAGGATGAGCATCGGTTGTTGAAGTCCTTTGGCCGTTTGAGGTGCATCATAGCGGCGGAGGTCCAGCCAATATTCCGCGGGAGCGCCAAGCAGGTTCTCTTGGCCTGAATAGGAAGCGGATTCTTTCAGATTTTTTACTTTCTCCACTGCTTTTTCAATCTCACTCAACCTGGTTTTTTCGTTTTCAGTGATCTTTCCGTCAATCGATATGATATAATTCACCTGTTCAAGCATCACTTCTTCCACAGGCCTGGTCGTCCCCGCCATGATGATAAAACCTGCGATTTCTTTATCAAGCATTCCGATTCTCGGAGCGATCATCCCTCCAAGACTGTGGCCGAGGACGCATATTCTTTGCTCATCGATTCCTTCCACTCCGCGGAGCAGGTTGACTGCAACCAGAGCGTCGTCGATCGTTTCCTCTTGGACTGTGAATTTCCTTTTCTCGTAACGGAGAACGGCAATGTTTTGAGAGGCCAGCCCCCAGGCTAAATCCCGGAACGGCTTATTGGGACCGATGCTCTCATCCCGGTCATTCGGCCCTGAGCCGTGAACAAGAACAATCGCAGGGAAAGGACCTTTTCCTTCAGGAAGCGAGAGAGTGCCTGGAAGTGCCCATTCCCCGCTTCCAACCACAATTTCTTTTTCTTTGAAGGCATTCAGTTTGACATAATCAGGAGGGGTATATTCTTTCTGGGCAGGAGCAAACCAGAGGCCGGTGATTTGTTTTTCTCTGTTGAAGACGACTTTAACATCTAGATTTCCTTTTTCGAACTGACAGGTGACATAGATGATATCAAACTTTGGCAGTGTTTCTGTTCTCGTTCCTTTTTGCTTTTTGAATGGACCGGCCTGTTCGATCACTGTCTGCCACACTTCTTTGAGTTTCTCCTCCGGCATGGCTTTAGACATGACGCTGTCAAAATTTTCCACGGCTCTGGAAAATTCCCCCTGTACCATCAGATCGACAAATTCTTTGGCTTGGGCGATGAGCTCCTCTGGAAAAGAATCTCCCAGAATTGGGGTGGGAAAAAGCAACGACCCAAACAATAAAGCAATCAAAGGGATGCGATTGTATTTTTTTATTTTCATTATCTTTTCCTCAGTGGTTTGATGGATGGTGTCTCAATATCCTTACCCATATTTTTAAATAAGTCAATTCGGCATTTCAAGTCATCCGGAGAAAAGCCTTATATACTCATTACTGATTTATCAATCAAAGACAATTGACCAGTTTAAAATCTGGAATATGGAGCGTTGATCCCTTTTTTGATTGACATTTCTTGAGTCTGCATCCCATATTCTCTATTTTAAAGACTTGATTGTTTCATGCGCTATGAATAAAGTATAGAGAACAGTATGGAGAAGAACGGATGGATAGTTTAAAAAAAGCTCATCAAATCGCTTTTACCCTGAATGTGGCCATCGTTGGGACTTTGATAATTTATGCTATCGTGATTGAAATCATAAGAAGAAAATTCGCTCCGTTCACGGGTTTCGGAGGGATGTCGGATATTTCTGTCATTCGGTATCTATTCTACGGAATCGTGGTGATCAATATTTTTGTCATCAGATTCTTGAGAAACATGATTTTACGAAAATCATCAGCCGATGATACTCAACGTATCATTCGTAAGCTTTTTCGTTCTGCGGTGATTACTGCAGCTCTCTGCGAGGTGCCTGCACTAATGGGCCTTCTTCTTTTCTTACTGGCCGGCTCTATCAGGGATTTTTATCAGTTAGCCGGCTTATCATTCATACTCGTATTCCTCCACTTCCCAAGGTATGGCAACTGGGAAGCGTGGATCAAAAATACAGACAAAAGCATAACGTCTTGTGGGTAGCGGTTGTCTGAGAATTTAACCTAAATTTTTTTATAATTATCACTCAAGGATTCGATTCAACTTAAAATGAAAAAAAAGAGGAGGATTGCCAATATGCTCATTCCAACACTCATCATGGCTCTTCTTGCCGTGATTCTCCTTATAATCGGATATTCTAAAGGAGAAGGCCAGCATATCGTCGGATTGAAATCCGCCATGAAAATGACGGTTGATATTCTTCCCATGTTGATTTTTGCCTTTATCATGGCAGGGATGATTCAGGCTCTCTTGCCTCAGGAACTCCTGTCAAAGTGGATAGGGGAGGAGTCAGGAATTCGGGGGATTCTCATCGGGACAATTGCCGGCGGGATCACTCCCGGAGGGCCTTACGTCAGCTTGCCGCTTGCGGCTGGATTTTTGCGTGCAGGGGCCGGAATGGGAACGATGGTCGCCTTTTTAACAGCGTGGTCGCTGTGGGCGGTTTCACGGCTGCCCATGGAGATAGGAGTAATGGGATGGAAGTTTACTTTTATTCGTTTGGCATGTACTTTTTTCTTTCCCCCGATTGCCGGATTCCTGGCTCAGATGTTTTTTTCAGGGTATAAATAAGAAAAGGATAGCCAGTCTATCCAGTATTTAATCCAGCCTTATTGACACCAGCAAAATCGTTGAGAACAAGAAAATCCCTCAATTTCTCTTTGATGATTATCTAGATATGGAGAGAAAGAAGTCTTTTTTTGACTATCGTGTTGAGGATGTCCTCTCTCTGTAACAACTAAAGGTTGCTTCTTATCTCATCCAGTCGGTTCTTTGCATCAGGAACCATTTCAAAGAATTTCTCCAGCTTTTCGCAGGCATAATCACCACAATGAGCACAGTTTTCAACGCCTTTTTCCATTCCACATTTACGGATCTCGCATATTTTGGTGTAATTGAACACATTATCGCTTCGTGATATACATCCTTCACAGTTGATATCCTCAGGCTTAAGGTCTGCTTTGTATTCCTTCGACCAGAGTTCAGCCACTTCGGCTCGCTTTTGGTCATCATCGTCTCGAGTTGCCAAAAAAGCTCCACACTCCCCACAGTTCAGACCACAAAAAGATATCATTTCCGACATAGTTGACTCCTTTTTTTTTCATTTCTTTCTGTGTTGTTTTTATACTCATTATAAGAGTTGATATTTAAATCGGTTCTGCGTGTTTATAACACAAAAGTAAAGGCAAGGCAAAATCTATCTTTGAGAAGAGTAGATGAGTTCATAAGGAAAGAACAGGGATAAAATGTCTCCTTCTTGGAAAATGAGCCCAATTTTGTGATATTTGTATTCAAAAGTAGAAGAAATTTGACTTTTTTGTAAACTTTATTTATTCTATTTTCGTATACAAATAGTGAAATGAGGTAACCATGAAATTGTTATCCAGGTCAGAAGAAATAGTGCTGCTTTCGATCTGGAAACTCCAGGGAAATGCTTATGGAGTCACGATTCGGAAGCAAGTATCTAAGATTACAAACAAACATTGGTCTATTGGTGCCGTTTATGCGCCACTGCACAGAGTTGAGAAAAAGGGTTTGGTGAAAACGATCAAAGGCGATCCTCTCCCTGAAAGGGGAGGAAGGAGCAAAATCTATTACGAAATCACACCCAAAGGAAAAAAAGCATTGCTGGAAATTAAAAAGGTTCATGATTCGATGTGGGTTGGGATTCCCTCATTAGAATTTGAACGCGAGTAATTCTTATGAGCTTGAACAAACACAGCCTCCCACGATTGGGGGGCTGGCTTCTTGAGCACGTCATCAACAGGGAGGTACGGTACTCTGCGCTGGGAGACTTTGAGGAGATTTATACCGGAATTTCGGAGCAGATCGGAATCCGTACCGCGAAGATATGGTTGTGGAAGCAAATTCTTAAGTCTATTCCTTCTTTTTTAGCTGATTCATTTTATTGGGGGGTTGTCATGTTAAAAAATTATTTTAAAACAGCCTTAAGGAATTTGAAGCGCCAAAAAATTTATTCCTTCATCAACATCACAGGGCTTTCTGTGGGCTTGACTTGCTGTATCCTTATAGCCTTGTACATCCATTTTGAGCTGAGTTACGATGACTTTCATGAAAAAGCAGATAACATCTACAGGATTATAGAAATAGAGACTGAAAGCGGAAAAAAACAAAACAGCGCTACCATTCCAGCCCCTTTAGCGCCCACCCTATCTGAGGAATTCCCCGAGATTATGCGTGTGGTCAGGATATTTCATCCTTCCTGGATTGAAAAATGGAAAATATCCTATGAGGATAAAACTTTTTTTGAAGAAGATGTTTTCTTCGCAGATTCCGAAATTCTTGATGTCTTTACCTTCCCGCTTGTCCAGGGTCATCAGAAAGATGGCCTCATTGAGCCCTGTTCCGCAATCATCTCCAAAAAAATGGCTCAAAAGTACTTTGGGCATTCCAATCCACTGGGCAAGGTATTGTCTATTCACGGAGTCCAGACAAAAATCACTGGAGTCATTCAGGCTATCCCTGCTAATTCCCATTTCCGGTTTAAGTTTCTCATCTCGTTGGATACCTTGGAAAGCCCAGAGTTCAGGAATGTAGCTTACGATATGCTCAACAACTGGAGGTCTCATAATTTTTACGGCTATCTTCTCCTGAGCGAAGGGGTATCTTCCGCTGAATTAGAAAAAAAATTCGTGCCTTTCCTGGAGAGACATTTCAACACAAAAATAACCGATTTTGATTTATACCTGCAGCCATTGAGAAAGGTCCATCTTTATTCAGGCAATTTCAGTTACGACATTTCTACTTCCAATAGTGATGTTGCCTATGTTTATATTTTTTCCGCCATTGCTTTTTTTATACTGATTATTGCTTGTATCAACTACATGAACCTCACCACTGCACGGGCTGCAAACAAGGCCAAAGAAGTAGGTACACGCAAGATAGTCGGAGCGACCCGGATACAGCTTATCCAACAGTTTCTAGGCGAATCCATCATTCTCCTGTTTATCGCACTCGTGATTGCTTTACTGTTAGCTTCCCTAATGCTTCCTGTTCTTAACTCCCTTGCTGGCAGTGATTTCGCCGTAGACTCTGATAATCTTTTATACATCCTGGGGCTTTTACTTGCTGCATCGCTCATTTTAGGTTTTGCTGCTGGCATCTATCCAGCCCTGTTCCTCTCTACCTTCCAACCTTTGCATTCTTTACGAGGAAAATTATATCCTCGTGTGAGCAGAATTCACTTCAGAAAAACGCTTGTGGTCATCCAGTTTGCTATATCCATCTTGTTGATTATTGGCACTCTATCCGCTAGAAATCAGCTCAAATACTGCATGAGCAGGAATCTTGGTTTTGATAAAGAAAATGTGATCGGCATTCCAGTGAGAGACGTAAAAACAATTCTTGAATTTGATTCGGTCAAGGATAATCTCCTCCAACACCCTGAGGTAATGAGCGTGGGTCGGTCAAGCAGTCTGCCTGGAAAAACCCTTGGCAGAAGGGGTTTTCTGCCAGAAGGCAATGAATGGGCGCCCAGGTATTCCATATTCGTGGACCACGATTTCATCCCCACCATGGGAATAGAACTAAAAGAGGGGAGGAACTTCTCGAGAGATTTTGGTACAGACGTAGAGGATGCCTACATCATCAATGAGGCAGCAGCAGAGGAATTTGGCTGGGATTCAATTGTGGGTAAGCGCCTAATTTGGAAGGGCGATCGGAACAATAAAGGACAAGTCATCGGCATGGTGAAGAACTTCCATTTCAAGTCGCTCCATCAGAAGATAGAGCCTGTTATTCTACACATGCTTCCTGAGAGAAGCGGTTTCAGCTACGTGACGATAAAAATCAGAACCCAGAATATATTTTATCTTATGGAAGAGATAGGAAATATATGGGAAAGATTTTTTCCAAGTATTCCCTTTGAGTTCTTTTTCCTGGATGAGCAGTTGAACAGGATGTATGCTGCAGAAATGAGGATGGGCAGAGTCTCTGGGATATTCACTTTATTGTCCATACTTATATCTAGTCTCGGAGTGTTTGGCCTTGCCTCATACATAACAGAACAAAGAACAAAGGAAATCGGAATCAGGAAAGTGCTCGGTGCCACTTCAATGAGCATCGCGGTTCTCCTTTCAAAAGAATTCACGAAGCTGGTCATTCTTTCAAACATCGTTGCCTGGCCGGTGGCCTATTATATGACTCACAGATGGCTTCAGAATTTTGCCTACAGGATTGATTTGAGCATTGGAATATTTTTATTCGCTAGCTTTCTAGCAGTAATTATTACTTTGTTATCTGTGGCGTATCAATCGGTTAAAGCTTCTTTCATAAATCCAGCCTGCGCCCTCCGGTATGAATAATGATCTTGTATCCGACAAATCAATAGTCAGGGAAATAGCGAGCGCGATATCAAAGGATTTAGCATTTCTAAAAAAGAGGCCGTGGCTTTTTAAAGGAGTATTCTTCCACCTATTTTTTATTGTGAAAATGATTGTCTAGTCAAAGGGGAGCCAACAATTCGGGATTTAAAATCTTAATGTAAAAACTGTTTTTGCGTCCGAATCAGAATGGACACCGATTGAACCATGATGCAAGCGCATGATCTGTCGAGACAGGCTGAGACCGATGCCTGAGCCATCTCCCTTTGTTGAAAAAAAAGGAATGAATATTTTCTCCAGGTTTTCGTCTGGAATTCCTGGGCCATTATCCACAACCTGGATGATGATCCTTCCCCTTCCATCCATAAGGGCATTGAGCTCTATCTGAGCTTTTTTTTGCTTTTCCACGGCTTGAAAGGCATTCAACATAAGATTGATCAAAACCTGTTCGATGAGTTCAGGGTCTGCAGTGAGCTCAAGCGTCTCCGGTTCAACTTGAACCTTGAATCGGATTGAATTCTTCTCGATATTGGACTGCATAAGCTTCCGGACTCGGTCGAAAAGTTCCTTTATGGGGAAAATTTGAAAGTTAGGCTTGGGAATCAGAGCCAAATTTCTGTAGGCATCCACAAAATGAAGTAGTCCCTGGCTTCGTTTCTGGATAGTCTGAAGCGCTTGCTGGATATCTTTGAATGCTTCATCATGAAATTTATCGCTTTTGATTTTTTTGCCGTACGAATCCTTGATCAGCCCACTGATCGTAGAGGTCAGGGAGGCTATGGGTGTGATCGAGTTCATGATTTCATGAGTGAGCACTCTTATGAGCTTCTGCCAGGCTTCCATTTCTTTTTCTTCCAGTTCGCTCTGGATATTCTGTATGGAAACCAATGAGTAATTCAGCCCTCTCAGTTTGAATTCTGTGGCATAGAGAGCTAAATGGAGCAATTCGCTCTCATCTTCGACTTTAACCAAAGCGTTTTCTCTGGATCTCAGACGCAGCATTGTATCCACTAGATTTTTGCTGAGAGACTCGAGGGATTTTATGTTTTTGAGCCGCGGGATTCTAAGAAGGCGTTTGGCGGCAGTGTTTATCAACTCGACATGCCCATCCGGTTGAAAAGCAATCAAACCTATGCCCACATGCTGGACAACGGTCTGTAAATACCGGAAGTGTTCCTCCTTGTCAGCTCGTGTTTTTCGGAAGGCATTCATGACTTCCGTGAACGCTTCTTTCAGCTCATTAAAGGATGAGCCAAGTCTTTTCTCCATGAAAGTCTGAGAGAAGTCTTCGTATTTGATGGATTGGAAGAAACGAGCTAAATCTCTGTTTGTCTTTTCAACATAATGGATAAGGCCGTAGATTTGATACAGAATCATGGCCCCGAGAATAATAAGAGCCGTGTATAAATTTGTTCGGAAAAGGAGGTAGAAAAAAAGGCAAGTTGTCGCTCCGATAAAGAGAACTCGGATGATGCAGCTGATTCTAAATCGATTAAAGACCATATTTTTCAAATCTTCGGTATAATGACGTGCGGGATAGCCCCAGCTCTTTGGCCGCATGGCTGATATTGCCACCGTGTTTGCTGAGAGCTTTCCGGATGACCATTTTTTCAATCTCCTCAAGATTGAAATCATCAAAAACCATGCCGTCTTCTTTAGCTTCGATAGAAGGGAAGAAAAAGTCCGAAGGTTGAAGCGTTGTGGAATCACTCATGATAATTGCCCGCTCTATCGCATGCTGGAGTTCTCTGACATTCCCCGGCCAACGATATTTCTCCACTCGTTTTAAAGTCGCAGGGCTCACTCTTTTCAACGGTTTGTTGTATTTTTTACAGTAAATTTTAAGGAAGTGATTCACCAACAAGGGAATATCTTCTATCCGTTCTTTTAAAGAGGGCATATGAATTTCGACAGTGTTGATTCTATACAGCAGGTCCTGGCGAAATTTATTTTCCGCAACCAGTTCATGAACAGGCAGGTTAGTGGCACAGATAAGTCGGACATCAATGGGGATATGTTTATTGGAACCCAGGCGTATGACCATGCGGTTCTCCAGGACTGTCAGCAGCTTTGCCTGGAGTGTTAAAGGAAGATTACAGATTTCATCGAGAAAAAGAGTTCCTCCAGAAGCAATCTCAAAACGTCCCGCCCGGTCTTCTCGTGCATCCGTGAACGCACCCTTCACGTGACCGAAGAGTTCGCTCTCGAAAAGAGTTTCGCTCACTGCGCCCATATCCACACTGATAAAAACTTCATCGGCACGCTGTGACTGGCGATGCAATTCACGGGCAACCAATTCTTTTCCTGTTCCGTTCTCTCCGAGTATCAGTACATTCGCATCTGTCTTGGCCACTTTTTGGATGGAAACGAACACTTTTTCCATCGCCGGACTCTGGCCGATGAAATCGTGAAAGGGCTGGTCGAGGTCTGCGCTGAGCTGTTTTTGACGGGAACGGAGATTGTCCGCTTCGATTCGGGAACGCCTTAAATGAATGGCCGCGGAAACAGTGGCGATGAGCTTCTCGTTCTGCCACGGCTTGAGGACGAAATCAGTCGCTCCCTCTTTTATGGCCCGGACAGCCATTGAAACATCTCCAAAAGCTGTGATCGGGACGATCACCGCAGCCGGGTCGACTTCGAGAATCTTGTTTAACCACTCGAAGCCTTCTTTTCCGCTCGTGGCTCCTTTTGCGAAATTCATATCCAGGAGAATCACATCGTATCCATCATTTTTCATGAGAGAGGGGATGATTTTCGGATTTATTTCTGTGTCTACCTGGCCAACATGCTTTTTGAGAAGAAGTCGTGCCGCCTGGAGGATATCTTCATCATCATCGACTATGAGAATTTTTCCTGTCTTTTTATCCATGAGTTTAATCCTTCATCATTGAAATTATTATACCAAAAGAAAATACTAAAATCTTTTCTAGCACTTTTAATCATCTCTGTTTCTTGTATTGAACCTGCAAAATACGTGCCCTTTTGATTAAAAATGAACTTTTCTCTCTTTTTCCTGAATGAATCTGTTCTATACCACTTGTTAAATCCGGAAAGAACTGTCCGATACCGTACATGTTCTGTCATACCACCGAACACTTTTTTCATGGATTTTGGCAACCGTTTAGTCATTCTCTCCGTAAAATCAATAATGGCACATTTATTGCTAATTAAGCTCATAGGAGTAGAAATGCACAGAAATTTCAGTATGAGTTTGACATTTCAAGCTGAAGAGATTGAAGAGATGTTAAGCATGGAGGATAAAAATGGGAATGGATCGTAAAATCAAGAAGAAGAAATGGACCCCCAAAAAAATTGCCACATATGCAGTTGCAGGAATATTCATCATCGTCGTACTTTATGTGCTTCTTTTCAAAATGAGCAAATCTACGCTCAACGTTAGAGCGGAGAGGTTGACTATTTCCACTGTGGAAAGAGGTCCTTTTCAGGAATACATCCCTGTGGTCGGAACTGTCCTTCCGATCTATCAACATTTTTTAACGGCTGATGAAGGAGGACGGGTAGAGGAGATTTATGTGGTCGCCGGGACAATGGTCGAGAAAGGAGATGAGATACTTAAGCTGGCCAACACCAATCTCATTATCGATATCATGTGGAGAGAGGCTGAGTTATTCCGGGCAAGCGATAACCTGCGGAGCACAAGACTTTCCATGGAACAGTATCGACTGCGATTATCCCAGGAACTTGCGGATATTGAGAGTAGGCTTCAACAACAGAAACGCGTTTATGAACGTTACAACGAGCTCGTCAAGGATGATTTGATAGCCCAGCATGAGTTTGAACTTGCCAAAGATCAGTACGAGTATTTGGTCAGGTTGAAGGAATTGACCGTTGAGAGCCAGAAAAGTGACCTCAAGTTTCGTCAGGCGCAAATCGACGCGCTGGAAGACTCATTGGAACGGATGGAATCAAACCTCGTTGTCCTCAAACAGAAACAGGATAATCTGATCATAAAGGCACCTATCTCCGGACATCTCACCAGGCTAGAGGCTGAAATCGGCGAATCTAAGAATCCAGGTCAGGCATTGGGACAGATCGATGTATTAGAAGGATTTAAAGTCAGAGCCGGAATAGATGAGCACTATATCGCTCGGATTGAGAAAGACCGAACCGGCCAGTATGAATTTGCAGGTCAGACGGGAAAGCTGGTGGTCAAACAAATTTATCCGGAGGTGCGGGATAACAGGTTTGAAGTGGATATGGAATTTTTGGAAAAGGAGCCCGGAGGGATAAGACGGGGACTTACGCTCCATATCAAGCTGGAATTAGGCGATATTTCTGAATCTCTTCTTTTGCCAAGAGGAGGTTTTGAACAAACAACAGGTGGAAATTGGGTGTATGTACTGGATGAATCAGAGAATATCGCAACGAAACGAAGAATTAAAGTGAACAGGTACAATCCCGATTTTTATGAGGTGCTTGAAGGATTGGAACCCGGGGAACGGGTGATCACTTCATCATATGAAAGCTTCGGCAATATGGAAAGACAGAAATTTAGTTATAAATCAGAATGAAAATTCTAAAAATTAAAGGAGGATTTAAATGATAAAAACCAAAAACCTTAAGAAGCTTTACACGACGGAAGAGGTTGAGACGACTGCGTTGAACAACGTGAACCTTGAAGTCAGAGAAGGAGAATACGTCGCAATCATGGGACCATCAGGATGCGGAAAGTCGACGCTCTTGAATGTATTAGGCATGATCGATAGGGCCTCCAGCGGTGAATATTTCTTCCTCCTCCGGAAATCCAACATTGGCTTCGTATTCCAGAGTTTTAACCTCATCGATGAATTGACTGTTTTCGAAAACGTCGAGCTTCCACTTCTTTATCTTGGCTACTCATCTGCGGAAAGGAAAAAGAGAGTCAGTGATGTTCTGGAACAGATGGAAATCATGGCCCGGAAGAATCATTTCCCCCAGCAGCTATCTGGCGGTCAGCAGCAGCGAGTGGTTGTGGCCAAGCCCAAATTGATCCTGGCTGATGAGCCGACAGGAAACCTGGATTCAGCCCATGGCGAAGAAGTGATGAAAATATTGGGAGAATTGCATGAGGTGGGGACAACGATAGTCATAGTCACGCATTCCCCCGCTTATGCTGAATACAGCCATCGAATCATTCATCTCTTTGACGGGCACATCGTATCTGAAAACATCCAGAAAGAATTCAAAATTTAGCATAAACAAAGTCCATCAAGCCGCGTAAATTTTCTCTTGCTGAGGACTTTGACAAGGATAAAGGAGGAATAAAATGAGAGAAGTTGTCCTTCAGATACCTTCCTTTGAGGCAGAACAAAACATTGACATTGATGTGAAGATCAACGGGAAGAAGCGAACAATGCATTATAGAGTGGAGATCATCGAATGGGAGGATTATGACGGAGCATCCTCCGATAAGGTGGATGTGCTAAAACGAGTCATCAAAGAGCATGATAAAGATTGGCAGTTGGTTCAAATCGGAATTCCCACAGACAAGAATATCCCGATCATGTTTCGAAAAAAAATGGAAAAAC
>SMTZ1_10001294_pt1 | contig 24866 bp, 23 predicted proteins | sample DeeMarSWOR136_30_FD_25667 | JGI IMG/M metagenome (IMG submission 25667) | reverse complement strand
TTTATTTTCTTCACCTTTTCAAGTAGCGCATCAGCTTTAGTCTTATTCAAATGAAAACCGAGATTTTTTTGATCAATACCAAATGCTAAACCTAAAACCTGTGGGAGATAAAGCACTGGTAAATTATATTTTAAACTAAACTCTGCTTCCATCTTTTTTTGAGTATCTTCATAAATAATCGAACAAAGAGGGCATATAGTAATAAGTGCATCTACATTTGCTGCAGAAAGATTTTCAAGCTTTTGCTTAGCCATTGAACGTGCAATGTTTTTCTCAATACCAAATATTGGACCGCCACAACAATCAAGCTTGTTTTTATAATCCACAATCGTTGCTCCTGTAGCTGCCAATAATTTTTCTACAGTAAATGGATTTTCAGCATCTTCAAAATGATCATATAGTTCCATTGGTCTAAGATAATGACAACCATAATGAACAGAAAACTTCAACATGCTAAGATCTTTTACGACATTTTTTTTCAATATATCTAATCCAATATCTTCGTAGAGAATACGCGAGAAATGTTTGATTTTAACACCAGGTTTGAATTTTTTACCAATTTTTGCTAGTTCTTTATTTATTTTTTTGCGTACTTCTATATTATTTGTAAGCTCTTTATTAGCTTCAGTTAAAGCAGCCGTACAAGCATTACAAAGAGAACATATTTTTCCTTCTTTATTTGCAGCAATAGCTAAATTTCGTGCTGCTATCATAAGTGAGACTTTATTATTTGAAGATTTTATAGGAAAACCACAGCAGGAAAAATCTTCAATATCTTCAAATTCTATTTCTAATTTTTTTGCAACTTCTCTTACGGCTATTTCATAGTTTTGTTCACGAACAGAAATTGTACATCCAAGGAATAATGCATATTTCACTAATCTTCCTCCTTAGGCAGATGTTTTTTTGAAATCTTCGAAACTTCTTCAAAATTTTTTTTAAGAGGAGGTAAACATAATCTTTTTCTTTTTTTATTATCAAAATCTTCTAAATCATATAATCGTCCAAAAGTGCTAACCAGCTTTGTTTGTCCTCTGAAAAATGGATGTATATTACCTTCTCTTGTTGCAATGTTTTTTAATGCCGTCATAATCTTTGTTAATTGGACATTTTGAGGACAACGGTCATCACAGGTATGGCATGCTGCACATAACCAAATAAAATCACTTTTAAGAACATGCTCTCTCATACCAAGAAGTACCATTCGTATGATCTTCCTTGGATTATACTTTTCATCAACCTCACGTATAGGACAACATGCTGTACATGTGCCACAAGCAAAACATCGCATTATATTTGAATTATTTATTTCATTTGCTACTTCATATTTGAATTTTGGATCTAATGTCTTAGTTTTAGAATTAATCATAATTATTCTGCCTTGATAATAGCATTAGTAATATCCTCTGGTTCAACACCTGGGCTTTCAATCTTATATTTTTCAAAATAATCTTCAATTTTTGATATTAATATTTTTTCTTTCCGTTTTACTTTTCTTAAATTTTCCTCAATTCCATATAATTTTGATTTTGGGAAAAATTGAAAATCACCTGATATTCCAATGTTTTCAATCACATCTTTTTTAATTTCTTGAGTAGTCCGTATCAATCCTCCTTTTGCTTTATAATTACTAAACAAGACATTTACGCCTTCTCTTATCTTTACGCCTTTTGAGATTTTTGGTGTTTTTTTATAAAGAAATTTATTTGAGGTAAAACTTCGTTCAAGATCTTTCATTTTATCAATTGTTTCTCTGTTTAGTGATACTGGTTTTAATTTGCCAGTTATTTTTTCATAATTACTTATTAAAGATTGCACAATTTCTTTTCTTTCTGGTACAGTACCTAACTCGCGTTTCATTGTCGATAGATTTTCTTCCATGGATTTATAAATCTTATCTCTAAATTTTTCCTCAGGTACTTTAAGAATTTTGCTCATAATTTGATAATCAAAATCTACAAGAATTCCACCTACGAAAACCATACTTTTACCTATATCGCCACCACCTTCACCCGCGATTTTTCGCTCCTCTTTTGTAACTATGTCATTTTCAGGTCGAAAATAAACAGGAATACCAAAATCCTGGTATGTATCACAGACTGGTTGTGAAAGATATGAAAAAATCTCCCTTATTTTTCTTGGAAAACGGGGATTGCTTTTTTGCCATATAAGTTGGTAAAAAATTTGATTTTTATCAAGATATGTTGCACCACCACCTACTTCACGTCGCATTACAGAAATGCCCTTTTTTTTACAGTAGTTTAGGTCAATTTCTTTTTCTGCATCTTGAAAGTATCCTATTGAGGCTAAAGGAGTTTCAGGAGATACTATTACTAATCCCTCAAAACCCATTCTTGCTAAGGTATGAAAAATAAGCATTGATTGTTGCCCCGGTAGGTAGTCAAATTTAAGAAGTTTCATCATGTTTATTTATTACCGCCCTCCTTATAATTACTTGCATTTAAGTAAAATTTGTTTAAAGAATCTTAATGCAAGGTCAGGATTACATTATAGTAATATTTCAAAATGACTCTTTTCCTTTATAAAATTATCCAGTAAATAGTATTAATTTTATTGTTTTAATCTATGGTATAATTAATAACATTAAGAGAATAATACTTAAATATCCCCTCTTTCCATTTTGCGTTCTTTTACTACATCTATTGGTTTTGCTCTATAACTTGTTTCATATCTTAAAACTTGATCCACTGCAACAATGGCACAAACTGAGACTTCGTTTTTTCCTAATCCACCAACGATGTCATCAGTAATAGCTAGGAGTTCTTCTCTTGCTAGACCCAGATTTAAAGCATTTATAATACATTTTCTAAGCTGTCTACTTGCTATTGCACATTTTTTAAAACATTGTTTCAGTTTATTTTTAATTTCTTCTTTTTCTTTTTTTGTTAATTTTTTAGGAAATGATTTTTTTTGATCCTCTTCATATTGTAGGGCTTGACCTATAGCTGTAATAGAACACAATGGTGCTTCATCGTGCCAACTTCCATCTGCTAATTCATCAGATATATTCAATACATCTTGTCTGGTTAATCCCATATTCATAGAATTTACCACACATTTTCTAAGTTGTCTTCTACCTTCAGCACACTTTAAAAAGCAATTTTTAAGTTTATTTTTTATATCTTTTCTATTCATTTATTTAATCTCCTGTATCCAAGTACGTGAATCTACAACATATGAATATATTTTTCTATCCTAGTCAATTTTGAATTAAAAGTATTTACCCTAATTATTGTGTATAAATTTCTATTATTACCTAAGATATTTAAAAAAATAATCTTTTACAGGTTTATTTGGGAAATTCCATATATGGTGCATATATCTTAATCATCTTTTTCAGTTTATCAATTTCTTCATATTTTAATACTTCATCAACAGCAACTATAGCACAAACTGAAACTTGGTCTTTACCAAAACCACCAACTAAATCATCAGTTATAGCTAATAATTCTTCTTTTTTTAAACCTGATTTTAAAGCGTTGAGGATATATTTTCTAAGCTGTTTTCGGGCTAGACCACATTTTTTAAAACATTGTTTTAATTTATTCTTAATTTTGTCTTTTTCTTGATCTGTTAAAGAGACTGTTTTAGCTTTTTTATACACTGCCTCATATTTTAATGCTTGACCAATTGCTGTAATTGAACATAATGATGCTTCTTCCTTCAAATCACTATTAGCCATTTCATCAGCAATCATTAATAATTCTGCTTTTGTTAAACCAATATGCATAGCATTATTAACACATTTTCTTAATTGATTACTACTTAAGGCACATTTTTTTAAACAAATCTCAAGTTTATTTTTTATTTCTTCTTTTTTCATATAGCTTATCCTACAAACCAAACATATGAATTTGAAATGAGTGAATATATTTTTCCTTAAAGTTTATTTTGAAATATATTAATAGATATCTTTATAAAATATTTAAATAACATTTTACATCATAAGATTAAAAAACTAAAAATTGATTCAAAGGTCGCTCATTTAAGCTAAGAAGGGTATTATGAAGGCTTTTACAATTCCAAAAAAAGATATGAATATACTTTTAGAGCGGTTCTTAGAAAACTATCGAGTTTTTGGACCAACTAAACCTGGTCTTGAGTCAACATTTAATGAAATAACCTCAATAAATCAACTTCATCTTGACTATATTTCAACTGTATTACCACCAAAAAAATTTTTTCACCCACCAAAAGAACAACTATTTTCATTCGAAATAAAGAATGGAAAATTTATAATCCGAGAAGTCAAATATAACGAAAAAATTCTCATACTAGGGATTCACCCGTGTGATGTGCATGCAATACTCAGACTAGATAAATTCTTTTCAGATGAATTTCAAGATATATATTACCAAAATAGGAGAAAAAATGCTGTATTAGTAGCTCTTAACTGTATTAAGCCAAGTGAATATTGTTTTTGTAGTTCTATGAGAACAGGACCTTTTTTAAAAGACGGATATGATCTTTTGCTTACAGACATAGGAACAGAATATCTTTTAGAAATAGGTTCCGAAATAGGTAAAAATATTGTTAATGGGTTAAAACTTAAAGTGGCGACTGATTCTTCATTACATGAGAAAAAAAGACGGTTAAAACTTACTGAGAAAAAATTTAAAAAGTTTATAGACACCACCTGGTTGTCTAGAATTGCTCAAGAAAATCTGAATCACGATGTTTGGGTTAATCTTGGTGAGCGGGGTGGAGTAGGTGATTCATTTCCTTGTCTTTCCTGTGGATCATGCACATTTGTATGTCCAACTTGTTACTGTTATGATATTTATGACACCCTTGATTTATCTTTAAAAAAAGGGTTACGAGTTAGAGAACTTGACTCTTGTCAATTACTTGAATACGGCGAAGTAGCTCTTAATGAAAATTTTAGAAGAGAAAGAAAGGATAGAATTAGACATTGGATGCTATGTAAATTTGCTGCTGCAGCAGGGGGTAAAAACTCTAGTTGTGTAGGTTGTGGACGCTGCATAAGAGTTTGTCCTAGTAAAATTGATATAACAAAGGTTGCAAGGGAATTAAGAGGTTGGTTGTAAAAAAATGATTAATGAATACTATCCAAATTTTGTAGATATCAAAGAAATCATAAAAGAAACTAATAACACAAACACATATATTTTAGAATTTTTTGAAAAAAAATTACATAAAGGCTTTTCATGGAAACCAGGACAATTTATGATGCTTGGTATTCCCGGAATTGGTGAATCAGCTATTTCTATTTCAAATGTTGAAAATAAAAATATAGTTTATTCAACTATTAGAAATGTTGGAAATGTTACAAATTATATATCTAGTTTAAAAAAAGGTCAATCAATTAGCATACGTGGACCATATGGTAATGGTTGGCCTCTAGAAAAAGCGAAAAGTAAAGATATCCTAATTATTGCAGGTGGAATGGGAATCGCACCTTTAAGAGGTTTTATAAATTATATTATTAATAATAGAAAAAATTACGGTAATTTAGAAATTATTTATGGAGCTAAAACACCTGATGATATGATTTTCAAATATGAATTTAACAGATGGAATAAAATCAAGAAAAGTATTTTACATTTAACAGCTGACCAAGTTTTAAAAGAAACACCATTTGAATGCAAAACAGGAATTGTAACATCATGTTTTCCAATAATGAAGACACATCATAGAAATGCTATTGTCCTTTTATGTGGTCCTGAAATAATGATGAGATATGCTGGAAAATGTCTTGAAACAATCGGTTTTGCAGATGAACAAATTTATCTTTCACTCGAACGTCGTATGAAATGTGGTATTGGAATGTGTGGTCATTGTCAGATTGGTTCTAAGTTCGTATGCAAAGATGGACCCGTCTTTAATTACGCTGATATTAAATCTTTTATCCGTCCATTATGAGGTGAAACAACAACTATGTCTGAAAAATTAAAAATTGGTGTTTTCAAGTTTACGGGATGTGCTGGTTGCCAGATGGAGTTTTTACGTATGGAAAATGAGTTTCTCGATTTACTAAAACTATTTGATATAACTTATTGGAAAATGGTAAAAAGAGAAAATAATGACGATGAAATTGATATTGCTTTTATAGAAGGGGGAATTTCAACACCCCGTGAAATAGAGGAAATAAAAAACATTCGTAAAAAGACAAAAATCATTATTGCATTTGGGGATTGCGCAATTAAAGGTTGCATTCCTTCCATACGTAATTGGATTCCTCAGATGGAATCTGAAGATTTGGTTTATCCTGATCCATCTACTATTTGTTCAACAAAAATGTTGGGTATCGGAGAATATATAAAAGTAGATGAAGAATTAAAAGGGTGTCCACCTCATCGGGAAAATATAATTGAGCTTATTAAATCCGCTGTTTTAAAAATAAAACCAAGACTAAGAAAACATCCAGTTTGCGTTGAGTGTAAATTTTTGGATAATGCATGTCTTATTACTAGTAAAAATATGGCTTGTATGGGTCCTGTAATTTCTGCAGGATGCGGTGCTATTTGTCCAACGCTTGGTCGTGTATGTGAAGGCTGTTTTGGTCCGATGAGTAATCCAAACGCTTCTGCTCTTGCAGATATTTTTAAAAGTATTGGTTTAAACGATGCAGATATAAAACGTAAATTCAGAAAATATGCAGGGATGAGCCCTGAGTTTAGATTGGAGGCGGGGCATTGACGACTGAGAAATTAATAAAAGTTGACTACATCGCAAGAGTAGAGGGACAAGGAGCAATTAATATAAATATTGATAAGAATGGAAAAATTGAAAAATTACAATTTAAAATTTTTGAGCCTCCTAGATTCTTTGAGTCATTCTTAATTGGTAGAAAATATGATGAAATAATGGAACTTACTAGTAGAATTTGCGGAATTTGTCCAGTTGCTCATCAAATAACTGCTCTCAGAGCCGTAGAAAATGCATTAGGAATAGAGCCTACTGACCAGACAAAGGACCTTAGAAAACTCATGGCAATAAGTGCACATATTCAAAGTAATGTTCTTAGTATGTATTTCTTGAGTTTACCAGATCTTATGGGTTATGAAAGTGCAATAGCAATGACTAAAGATAATTTGGATATAGTTAAAAGAGGTTTAGAGTTGAAAAAACTAGGCAATGATATAACTGAGATTATTGGTGGTCGATCAGTGCATCCTGTTACAATGCTTGTTGATGGATTTAGTTCACTTCCGTCTAAAAATAAACTTCAAACTATTAAAAAAAGATTAGTTAATGCAAAAAAAGACGCAGATTTAACTGTTGATTTATTTGCAAATGTTGAAATTCCTGATTTTGTTCGTAAATGCGAGCATGCAACAATTTCTGATCCTAAAAATTATGCAATTAATGAAGGTCGGTTTAAATCCTCTGAAGGGCTTGATATCGATGAAATGAATTACCGTGAACATGTTTATGAAAAACAAAAACCATATTCTACAGCGCTTCATTCATATTTAAAGAATCGGGATTCTTTTATGGTAGGTCCGTTGCCACGAGTAAATATTAACTTTGGTCAGCTTTCTGCAGATGCAAAAAATGCAACAAAACGCAGTGGAGTGAAATTCCCAAACTATAATCCTTTTGTTTCTCATTTAGCACGAGCCATAGAATTAGTTCATGATATCGACGAGTCTATTGAGATTATTGATCGTCTTAAATTCAAAGATGAACAAAGAACTATTACATGTAAATCAGGATTTGGAGCCGCAATTACTGAAGCACCTCGTGGAAGTCTTTATCATTCTTATATACTTGATAACAATGGAGTTGTTAAAAAAGCAGATATTGTCCCGCCAACAGCACATAATGCATATAATATTGAAAAAGATATGAACAATTTTGTTCAAACAATAATAGACGAACCTTTAGACAGTATTACTTTAAAATGTGAATTGTTGGTAAGAGCATATGATCCTTGTATTTCTTGTTCAGCACATTAAACGATTATTTATTGAGCTCGAGCAATTCTTTACTAAGAAGACTAATATGACCCATTTCTTCTTTTATAATATCATCAAGTTTTTGTTTTCCAAGATGCACTGGAACAACTTCTTTTATCCCCAGGTAAAAAACTATAGAATCCTTCTCTGTGGTAATAGCAAATTTAAGAATATCTTCCAATGATGTAGGAATAACATCTTTTTCATAAAAAACCCGTGTATCTGCAAGTGCACGTAAATAACGCTCTGACTCTCCTTCTGGATCAAAAGTTGTTTGAATTTTTTCATCCATAGAAAGTTTAGATCTTAAAGCTTTAAATATCTGTTCATGCTCATCTTCCATTTTTGCTAGATTTACTAAAAGTTGTTTTTTATTAGCGTCATTAATTTTTTCAGATGCTAATCTATAAAATTTTGCACCATTTCTTTCTATTTGTTCAGCTATTTCAAACACTTCATCTGCATTAAAATCAATACCCATTTTTCAATACCTCCTTTCCAAACCTAATCTCCTAAAGCCTTTATCATAGCAAGAATTTGACTATCGGTAAATCCAAGATGACTAATTGCGCCATTTAAACATGCAGCGGAACAAGAGCCACATCCCTTACATAGAGCTTCATTCACAGTAGCCACAAGTACCTTATGTCCAAAGCGATCAACTTCTTTTAATTCAATCGCTTTATATGGACATGCTTCAACACAAATTCCACAGCCTCGACATAAATTTTCATTAACATTTGCAATTGTTGCTTCAATCAACAATTGTTTTTTAGAGAGAATATCACATGCTCTAGATGCTGCGCCACTGGCTTGTGCAACAGTATCTGGTACATCTTTTGGACCCTGACAACAACCTGCTAGGAAAATGCCATCTGTGAATGTATCAACTGGTCTAAGCTTTGGATGAGCTTCTAAAAGAAAACCGTCTGAACTCTGATTAATATTAAGCATTCTTGCTAATTCTTTTGAATCCTCACGCGGGATAATACCAGTTGCAAGTACAACAAGATCAGCTTCCACATCAGGATGACCTTTTGCTTTTACAATAGTTTTTCCCTCTTTCATCGTTATTTCAATCGGATCATCAAGATTTCTACGTCTATAGGTAATACCTTCACCTTTTACCCTGTTATAAAACTCTTCAAAGCCCTTACCAAATGCTCTCATATCAGTATAATATATAATAAGTTTAGACTCAGGTATTTTCTCTTTAACAAGATGAGCTTGTTTAGCTGTGTACATACAACAAACACGAGAACAATATTCATTGGTTTTTTTATCACGCGATCCAACACATTGAATGAAAACAACATTTTTAGGTTCTTTACCTTTAATTTCAATATGCCCATTTGTTGGTCCTGATGCAGAAACAATTCTTTCAAACTCCAAACCAGTAATCACATTCTTGTATTTACCATAACCATACTCTGGTTTTGCCATTGGATCAAATAAATCAAAACCAGTTGCAACAACAATTGCTCCTACTTTTACATCAACTATCTCAGGTTTTGCATCATGATTAATTGCTCCAGCTTGACAGGTCTGAACACATTCAAAACATTCAGAGCACCCACCACAATCTAAACAACGTCTAGCCTCCTCAATTGCTTCTTCTTCAGTATAACCTAATTCGACTTCTTTGAAATTGTTTTTCCTATCCTTAATAGGCAAATATCTCATAGGAACCTTTGGTTTCTTTTTTACTCCCTCAATAGAAGGTCTTGCCACTTCAGGTTTCTCTTCACGACCTTCTCTTAAATCCTTACCAGAAAGATATCTATCCACTGACTCTGCAGCTTCTTTTCCAGCACCGATTGCTTCTATTATAGTTCCAGCGCCCCAAACTGCATCACCGCCAGAAAAAACACCTTTAATGTTGGTCTCCATTGTCAAAGGATCCGCATGAATGGTACTCCAGGGTGTTAATTCTACGTTATCAAATCCGTTTTTCGGAAACGAAAGAGGATCAACTTTCTTAGAACTCCATGGCGTCACTTCTAATTTTACTTCTTTTGATAATATATTAGTATCTACCTCTTGACCAATAGCAAGAATTACACTATCACAATTAATAACAAACTCTGAATCAGGAATTGGTTTTATTTTACGCCTGTTACTCTTATCAAGCTCATCTAACAACTGCATTCTGACGCACTCAATTCCTTTAACATTTCCTTTGTCATCACCAACGATGTGTGTTGGAGCAACAAGATAAACAAGCCTTACACCTTCTTTTTCAGTTTCATCAATCTCCCAATCAGGTTCTGCAGGCATTTCTTCACGGGATCGGCGATATAAAATAGCAACATCATCTGCACCTAAACGTAAAGCAGATCTTGCTGTGTCAAGTGCAGCGTTTCCTCCACCAATAACCATTACCTTCTTTCCAATTTTTGGAGCAATATCCTTAAAACCGCTTAATTTAATAGCTTTTGATGGGCAAACAGAAGCACATTTACCACATCCTTTACATAAATATTTCTTGTGAATTGTAGGATATTTCTTCTTAGGATCAAGTTCATCTGGTATTAGTTGAATTATTCCATAATAACATACCTCTGCGCATTTCCCACAACCGATACAAAGATCATCATCAATTTCTGCAATGGGGGTTGAGATTATTTTTCCTAGATTTATTTCTTTTAAAAAGTCGACTGCTTGAAATACACCATTTAATTGTTCGCCAGGTATATTCATCTTTTTACCAAGTTGCGCACCAACAGCAAGGATAACAGCTTTATGACCACGTCTAAATAAATCAGGAATAGTGAAATCTCTACCAAGCATTGTATTAAGTTGAACTCTTACACCAAGAGCAAGAATATCAGATATTTCACGTTCAATTATATCTTTTGGTAAACGAAAAGCAGGAATACCCCATCTCATCATACCACCAAGTACTGGTGCTGCTTCAAAAACTGTTACGTGATATCCTTTCAGTGCAAGATCATGAGCAGCAGTAAGACCTGCAGGTCCTCCACCAACAATTGCAACACTTTCTGCTTTGGTTTCAATGGGAGGAACTTCCATTGCAGGTATATGAAGTTCTAAATCACCAACAAACCTTTTTAAATGAGCTATTGAAAGTGGTTCATCAATATCTTTACGTGTACAAGCTTCCTCACACGGTCTGTGACAGACTCTTCCACAAACTGAGGGAAACGGAAGACGCTCTTTAATCACACGAAGTGCCTCGTAGAATCTACCTCGGCTAATAAGTGTAACATAACCAGGTGCTCCAACTCCAGCAGGACAGACATCTCTACAAGGATGCATACCACGTTTATCAATAGTTGCTTTAAGTGGAACTGCTTGTGGAAAGGGCGTATATATAGCGTGTCTTGTACCCTTGGCCATGTCAAACTCATTTGGCATTTCCACTGGACAACGACTGAAACATTCACCGCAGCCAGTACATTTATCTATATCAACATACCGTGGTTTCTTTTTGATTTTAACATTAAAATTACCAACATAACCATCGAGTCCTACAATCTCTGAATATGTAAGAAGTTCAACGTTTGGATGACGAGCGACATCAACCATTTTAGGAGTCAAAATACAAGCAGAACAATCAAGAGTTGGAAATGTTTTATCAAGCTGAGCCATACGACCACCAATACTTGGGGTTTTTTCAACAAGATATGTTTTAAAACCCATTTGTCCAATGTCAAGTGCTGTTTGTATACCAGCAATACCACCACCAATAACTAATGCTGCTGGGGTAACATCAACAGCTTTTTTATCCAATGGTTTTAAAAGAGATGCACGAAGAACAGCACTTTTTACCAAATCAAAAGCTTTTTCAGTAGCCATCTCTCGGTCTTTATGAACCCATGAACACTGCTCTCTAATGTTTATCATTTCAAGACAGTATGGATTTAAACCAGATTCTTCAAGAACTTTTCGAAATGTCGGCTCATGCATACGAGGAGAACAACTTGCAACAACAACACGATCAAGCTTCATCTCCTCAATATCTTTTTTTATAAGTTCTTGTCCTGGGTCAGAACACATATATTTGTAAAAACGGGAAACTGCAACATTAGGAAGTTCTTTTGCACGTTCTGCAACTTTTTCAACGTCAACAGTAGATGCAATATTGATTCCACATTCACAGATATAAACACCTATTTTCATTTTATCAACTCTCCTATTTGAGCAAGTATTTGTTTGATAGCAAAATGCCTCATTGATATTGCTCCAGTAGGACAAGCAGAGGCACAACAACCACAACCTTTACACATTACGTCGTTAACTTTCATAATCTTATCCTTTTCATCAAATTCAAGAGCTGAATATGGGCATAAGTCTTCACAAATTCTACAACCACTACAAAGTTCCTTATCTATACAAGATGAAATTGCTTCTACCTCAACCTTTCCAGCAGCAAGTGGTTCAGATGCTCTAATTGCAGCTCCACTAGCTTGAGCAACCGCATCAGGAATATCTTTTGGACCTTGACAGCATCCTGCCAAAAAAATACCATCTGTGAATGTATCAACTGGTCTAAGCTTTGGATGAGCCTCCAAATAAAACCCATCAGCACTTTGATTAATATTTAGAATTCTTGCTAAATCCTTTGAATCATTACGTGGAATAATACCTGTTGCAAGAACAACAAGATCAGCTTCTACATCAGGATGACCTTTAGCTTTTATAACGGATTTATCACCTTTCTTATTTATTTGAATTGGATCTGCAAGCTCTCTACGTCTATAAGTGATACCTTCACCTTGTACTCGGTTATAAAACTCTTCAAAACCCTTACCAAAAGCTCTAACATCTGTATAATAAATTATCAAATTTGCATTGGGCAATTTTTCTTTAACCATATGCGCTTGTTTTGCTGTGTACATACAACAAACACGAGAACAATATTCATTTGTTTCTTTATCACGCGATCCAACACATTGAATGAAAACAACATTTTTAGGTTCCTTACCATTAATCTCAATATGTCCACTTGTTGGTCCTGATGCAGAAACAAGTCTTTCGAATTCCAAACCAGTAATCACATTCTCATATTTACCATAGCCGTACTCAGGTTTTTCTTTGGCATCAAATAAATCAAAACCTGTTGCGACAACAATTGTTCCAACTTCAATTTCGATAATTTTTTCTTCTTGGTTGAAATCAATAGCATCTCTATCACAAGCATCAACACATAAAGGATGATCACCACACTTTCCAGTTTTAAGGGTAATACATTTCTCAGGATCAATTGTGTATTTTAAAGGTACTGCCTGTGGAAATGGAACATAAATCGCACTACGTTTACTAAGATTCATATCAAATTCATTATTAATTCTATCATGGAGCCTGCAAGCTTCAGCGCAATTACCGCAACCTACACATTTTTCTATATCAATGTAACGTGGTTTCTTTTTTATTTTAACTTTAAAATTTCCAATATATCCATCTACACTTTCTATCTCTGAGTACGTCATAAGTTCAATATTTGGATGACGAGCGACATCAACCATTTTAGGAGTTAAAATACAAGCAGAACAATCAAGAGTTGGGAATGTTTTATCAAGTTGAGCCATATGACCACCAATGCTGGGGCTACGCTCAACAAGAAATGTTTTAAATCCTTTTTCCGCGATTTCTAAGGCTGCTTGAATGCCCGATATACCCCCGCCAATGACAAGTGCTTTTGGAATTACTTTAACTTCCTTTTTTTCAAGAGGTTCCAAAAATGCAGCACGTGCTACAGCTCCAGAAATCAGATTAACTGCTTTAAGTGTAGCTTGTTCTTTATCTTCATGCACCCATGAGCATTGTTCTCTTAAGTTTACCATTTCAAAAAAGTATGGATTCATCCCACATTCTTCAAGAACTTTTCGAAATGTCGGTTCATGCATACGAGGAGAACAACTTGCAACAACAACACGATCAAGCTTCATTTCCTTGATATCTTTCTTAATTAATTCCTGCCCAGGATCAGAACACATGTACTTATAGTCACGAGCAACCGCAACATTTGGTAGATTTTTTACTAACTCTACCACTCGTTCTGTATCTACTGTATGGGCTATGTTGATTCCACATTGACAAACATAGACTCCTATTTTCATTTTTATCGCCTATCTTTCACCATAAATATTTTTCAGTTGTTTATATGAAAACACAGGGCCATCTTTACAAACATAAAGATTTCCAATGTTACATCTACCACATTTTCCAATTCCACATTTCATCCTCATTTCAAGAGTTGTGAAAATTTGATCTTCAGAAAATCCTAATTTTTCAAGATTTTGAATAACAAACTTAATCATAATTGGTGGACCACAGGTTATCGCAATAGAATTTTTTGGCGACGGTTTAACTTGTAACAAGTTATCTGGAACAAATCCTACAAACTTTTTCCAGCCATCTTCTTTTACATCAATTGAAAGATGAACATTTACATCTTTTCGTTTTTCAAGTTCTGCAAATTCCTCTTTATAACTGATATCTTTTGAAGTTCGAGCGCCATATATAACATCTAGTTTTCCATAATCTTTCCTCTTATCAACAACATATTGAATAAGCGATCTTAGAGGCGCTTGTCCTATTCCACCACCAATAAAAATAAGGTTCTTTCCTTTCCAACCATTTATATCAAAGTTATTACCATAGGGACCTCGCACACCTACCTTATCACCAGGCTCTAATTCATGTAAAGCAGTTGTTACCTTTCCTAATTTCATAACACTTACTTCAATAAATCCTTTTTTTGTAGGAGATGAAGAAATTGCAAAGAAACATTCTCCCATTCCGAGTAGGCTTACCATTGCACATTGCCCTGGGAAATATGTGAAATTATCCTGGATTTTTTTATCTTTGAATTTTAGTTTAAATGTTTTAATTGGTCTCTGTCCACCTACTTCTTGTCTTATTTCTTCAATTGTTGCAAGCCATGGTTCATACGGATTTTCATTCATGGTTTCACCTCCCCAGCACGAGTTACAACATCAATTATATCGATATTTACAGGACATAAATCAATACAACGACCACATCCAACGCATGCAATTACATTATAATTTTTTGGATAATAGTTATATTTATGGTAAACCCGGTTCTTTACTCGATTTGCACGTGCAGGTCGTGGGTTATAACCTGAAGCCTGAAGAGTATATTCAGGATTCATACAAGTATCCCAAACTCTAATTCGTGCACCTTTAGTAAGCGTTGATTCATCCTGGATATCAAAACAGTGACAAGTTGGGCACAGATAAGTACAAACTCCACAACCAATACACCTATCTGCAACTTCCTTCCAGAATTTGTTTTCAAATATTTTATCAAGTTTTTCAACAATTTTTTCTGTTTTTTGGGTTCTTTTAATGGTATTTATTGCTTTTTTCTCTGCTTCCTTTTTGCTTTTTTCATCGCTTTCTTTTGCAGGTTTGAAAAATTTATTTTCACCTTTTATGATTTGTTTCCCTTTATCACTTATTACTTCAACGTAGTATTTATCGCCAATATCTGTAAGCAAAATATCTACATATTTTGAAGATGCTGGGCTGTCATCAAAAGAGGTACAGAAACAATTCACACCAGGTTGCATACAACTAAGGCCAATAAGAACAGAAGTATTGCGTTTTGTTAAAAAATATGGATCTTTAAATTCACCTGAAAAAGCATAATCAAGAATCGCCATACTTTTTGCATCACAAGGTCTAATACCAAATATTATTTTTTTCTCATCAATCTTGATAGGCTCAATGTCTCCCTTTGGACCAGGTTTAAATTTAAAAATAGTTTCTGTTTGATTAAAAATAAGAGCCTTTGGTGGATATTGAGAGTTTAAGAAATCAAAGTTTGCCTCATTTGCTTTTTTTATTTGACTGAAAATTACTATGTCATTATTATTGACTGGTGCAAAAACTGTATTTTTCTTAATTAATTCGTCAATAAACTTTGGTAGATTATCTTTTGATAAAATTAGTTTATCCATCTTTTTCACCTCAAAGTATAAATTCCTCCGGATCATCAGGTTTAAACATCGCAAGAAGTGGTTTTGCTTCCGCGTCAATTCCTGAAATATAATCATAAAGCTCAAGGATGTCTTTTTCAAGTTTTTTGTTAAGCTCCATAAGAGGTATTCCCATCGGACATACCCTCTCACATTGACCGCAACCAATACATCTACCAGCCAGATGAAATGCACGCAGTAGATTCCAAGCTGTATTTTCTGAAACATCAACAGATCTTCGAACCCATTGAGGATCAAGCTGATCAACCATACATTCTTTACAGTAACATAATGGACATGCGTTTCGACATGCATAACAGCGAATGCATTTTTCAAATTGTTTTTCCCAGTATTCCCATTTTTCTTTCATTGATTTTTTCTCAAAAGCTTTAACAGCTTTGTAATCTTCTTTTTTTGAGCTTTTAATTTCTTTTCCTATAAGTATGTCATAAAGAACTGGAGTAGGATATTGACAAGTTTTACATTTATCAGGCATTAATTCATCTTTTGCAACTTTAGTGGTTTTTCCATCAATTGTTATTGCAAATTTATCACCATCATCTTTTACATCTACGTTTTTTATTTGTCCAGGAAATTTTGCTTCAATTTTTTTTGGATCCACTACTCCAGAACAAGGAATTCCAATTATCACTACTTTGTCACGGTCCAATCCCTTTTCTTGAATAATTTGAACAATTGCTCTAGAGTCACATCCTTTTACCACAACACCAATTTTACGTGTATCTGGTTCTTCTCCTTTTCGAAGTGGAGGCTTTTCTTCAAGCATAGGAAAAACAGCTAAATTATGTACACATAATGGTGAAAAAATGAATTTTTCTGCGTCTTTAGGTTCATATGCAAAAGATGGTTTTGCTTGAAAACCATAGGTTCCTTTTTCATATCCTACGACATATTTTACATCTTTTTTCTCAACAGTTTTTTTAACAGCATCTTGAAGTTCTTTTTCATTTACCATTTATTTTCCCTCTTAAAGTGTTGCATTGGACCTAATTTTTTAATATCCTCAGTTACTTCTTTGACTACTTCTGCAAATTTGTTACCTTCTGCTGCTGATACCCAAGTCATTCTAACTCGATTTGGATCTATACCAACATGTTCCAAAAGTTTTTTTATAACAGCCATTCGACGTCTTGCAAGATAGTTGCCACGCTCATAATGACAATCGCCAGGGTGACAGCCACCAATGAGAACTCCATCAGCACCTTGCTGAAGGGCGTTAATTACAAAAATTGGATTAACTCTACCAGAACACATTACCCTAATTACTTTCAAATTTGGTGGGTATTGAATTCTACTAGTTCCAGCAAGATCTGCACCGGCATATGAGCACCAATTGCATAAAAAACCTATAATGTTTGGTTCAAATTTTTCGTTCATCTTCTAGCCTCCAATTTTTTACTAACTTCTATTTTATTGATTGGACCCATTTTTTCAACTTTTTTTAAATATTCATTAATAGAACTTTTAAGTTTAGCAGATTCTCCTGTTGAAAACCATTCAAGTTTGATTCTTTTTGGGTTAATGTTTAACTCTTTCATCACATTTTTAAGTAAAACAAGTCTTCTTCTTGTCTTATAATTGCCATTATGATCACATTCTTCAGGTGGACACCCTGCTACCATTACACCCCATGCTCCTTCTTCAAATGCACTTAGAATAAGTTCAGGTGCAACACGTCCAGAGCACATACTGACAATTATTCCATAATCTGTTTTAACAAGAATTGGTGATGCACTTAGTTGCATGCCTGGAAATAATGACCAGTTGCATGCAAAAACAATTAATTTTTTTCCATCTTCTTTTATTAGTTCTTTTACTTTTTCATGAATTTCAGGAATTGTAATTTCACACCCTTCTTTTTGGGTAATTGCACCAGAGGGACATGCTGATACACACAGTCCACATCCTCTACATTCGACTTTGTTAACAACAATTTTTTCTTTACCGGTGCCATCAGGCTCAATTGATAAAGCATCATATTTACATAGAGGAACACATACTCCACAAACACTGCATAAATCCTCATCAATTTTTACAATTGTTCCTTCAACTTCAAATCCTTGTTCAATTAAATCCGCCCTGGCATCTGTTAAAATATCAGTAACAGGTACACCAGCTGAGCAATTATCACTACAATTTTTACAATAGAAACATTGGAATATTTTGTCAACAATTTCTTGTGTTGGTTTAAGTTCCCCAGTTATCATTCCATAAACAAGTAAAAGTTTACCACGTGGTGTATCAGATTCCCAGTTGTTCGTTTTGAAGAGAGGACAAAGCTCATAACAATAGCCACAACGGATACATTTATTTAATTCGCCTTCCCATTTTTTTAACCTGTTAAATTTACCTTTGTTTTTCATATAAAATAATTTTCCAATTAATCCCATTATCCCACCTTGTATCTAAGATTTGTTGCCCCTACCCAATCATCTGGTGCATCCATTATTTTATGTGGATTCAAGATGTTGTTTGGGTCAAGAGCTTTTTTCACTTTTCTCATAACTGGTATCATATCAGCTCTTGCTTTTTTCCATGGAGGAGCCTTGGAAAGCCCAATGCCATGCTCGGCAGAAGTTACTCCTCCAACTGAATCTATATAATCATAAAGTTCTTCAATTACATTTGCTGCATCTTTCCATTGACTTTTCTTTTTTGGATCTAGCATTATTTTTGTATGAATTACACCAGATCCACAATGACCATATACTGCCATTATAACATTGTTTTTCTTTGCAATTTCATGGATTTTCGCTGCAGCTTCTGCAATTTTTGAATTTGGTACACCCATATCATCTGCAAGGTCTGTGCAAATAATCCCTTCTTTATAGCGTGAAAGTGAGGCAAATAGTTTTTTCCTCCCGCTAAAGAGTTTTGTTCTTTCTGCAAGATCATAGCTTTTTTTGATATCTTTTCCATTATGACTTTCACAGATTCTTTTCATTTTCTCAATTTCAAAGTCAACTGCTTCTTTCACATTTCCATCAGCTTCAAAAAGAATGATCGCACCAACTTCCTTAAGTCCCAGATCCATTGCTTTATTAACTGCAACAATACCAATTTTATCCATTAATTCAAGCATTGAAGGTTCGCAACCACTTGATATTATCTCAGAGATTGCATTACCAGCATCTTCAAGTTTATCAAAATTTGCTACAGCAAGACATCTAAACTTTGGTAAAGGTCTAATTCCCATTGTAGCTTCAACAACAACACCAAGTGTTCCTTCTGAACCAACTATTAATCGTTCAAGTTGATAACCAGATGAGTGAACACGTGTATTACTTCCAAGTTTTACTAAATCTCCATTTGCCATAACTACTTTCATACCATATACATAATCACGAGTAGCTCCATATTTAACTGATCTTACACCTGATGCATTTGCAGCTATCTCTCCACCAATAGTAGCAATTCTACTAGATGCTGGTGCTGGAGGATAAAAAAGTCCTAAAGGTTTTAATGCACGGTTTAAATCATCATCAACGACGCCAGGTTCAACACGAACAAGCATGTCTTGAGGAGAAATCTCAAGGATTTTGTTCATGCATTTCATGTCAAGAATTATTCCTCCGTCAATTGGAACCGTATGACCTGAAGTTCCAGATCCTGCGCCTCTTGGAACAACTGGTATTTTGTTTTTATTTGCATACCTCATGATTTTTTGAACATGATCAATTGTTTTTGGTCTTACAACGACACTTGGTAATGCCTGATGTACTGATGCATCAGCACCGTAAACATATAAATCCGCAACTTTATCAGAAACGTTATTTTCTCCTACAATTTTCTGTAAAGAACCAATTTCAATTTTTTTCATATTTTCACTTCAATTTTATTTATTGGGTTTGGTCCCATCTTTTTTAGTTCATCTACAAACTCTGTCACTACTTGGGCAAATTTTTGACCTTCTGAAGCAGAAATATATTCGAATCTTACTCTTTTTGGATTGACCGCCATATCCTCTAGTAATTTTTTCAAAAGTTTTATTCTCCTGTTTGCTTTGTAATTCCCTGATTGATAGTGACAATCACCTGGATGACATCCGGCAACAAGAACGCCATCTGCTCCTTTTTTCAATGCTTCAAGAATAAAAACAGGATCAACTCTTCCTGAACACATTACTCTAATCGATTTTATATTTGGAGGATATTTCATCCTACTTGTTCCAGCAAGGTCTGCTCCAGCATAAGAGCACCAGTTGCATAAAAAACCTATAATGTTTGGTTCAAATTTATCAGTCATTTTATTTATCACCTCAACTTGAAATTTTCATATCATTTTTTATTTCATTAAGAGTCATATCTATAGCTTTAGGAACAGCTATAGCAATATCTTTACTCAATTCTTCTCCAAATTCACAAGGAATTTTTCTCATCATTACTCCAATTATGATTATTTCTTTTGGGATTCGGCTTTCTCCCATTTTTTTTGCCATTTCAATTGCTTCCATGAGAGAAACATCATGCGGATTACATGAGTGCATTGCAGAGAAATTACTAAGAGGTATTCTCTTTACCTCTCCATTTTCTCCATTGTCTGTTTTCAATGCGTCAATTATTATTGCTTTATCATATCCTAGGATTAAATCTAGTAGATTCATTCCACCTGTTATTGCTTCATCAATAGTGACATTTGGATTTTTTATTTTGGATTTTAGTTCATTTACGACATGAACTCCAACTCCATCATCACCAAGTATCGGATTTCCTATTCCTAGGATGATAGTTTTCATTTACTATTTCCTCTATAAATTTTGTTTTAGTTTCTTGTATAGTTTTTTATTGTGATCATAAATGTTGACTTCAAGCGGTAAACCACCAGGTAATGTGTGTGTTGCACAAGCAAAACAAGGATCATATGCTCGGAATGCCATTTCTATGAGGTTTAGTTTTCCATCATCAACTTTTCCCTTCTTAATAACGCCTTTTGCAGCATCACGAATTGACATGTTTATTGCACCTGAATTGTTGGTTGTTGCTACAATAAGGTTGGCTTTGTCGATTAAACCATTTTTATCAAGCTTATAATGATGAATTAATGTTCCGCGTGCAGCTTCAGTAACACCCATTCCTTCACCTGGTTCACCAACTGGATTTCTAATTTTCTGAGAAGTTATTTCTGGATCTTTGATTAATTCCTGTGCTCTTTCTGTAGCATATAATAATTCGATAAGTCTTGCCCAATGAAATGCAAGAGTCGAGTTTACTGATTTTCCACCAAGTGTTTCATAGAATCTTTTATATTCTTTATCTGCAAGAGGTGTAGCCATTCCCTCAGCTGCATTTAGTCTTCCAAGTGGTCCTACTCTATATATTCCACTGTCCTTGCCATCTTTAAAGCCTTTCCATCCAATATCTTTTAAGTATGGGAATTTGATATAAGTCCATTCTTCCACATGTTCTACTATGTTTTTGTAATAATCTTTTACATCAAATTTCACATGCTCTTTTCCTTTTTGGTCTGTAACACGGATTTTACCATCGTAGAAATTCACCTTGTTATTTTTATCAACAAGTCCCATGTTATAGGTGGCTAATTGGTATGGATCACTTAGAATAATATCAACATAGTTTTTGTTTTTCAGAACAATATCGTCAAATAGTTTAAGTGAAAATTTTGCAAATTCAATGCAGGATTTCACCATTTTATCGATTTCTTTGACTTCTTCCTTATTTAGACCTTTTGAAACTCCTCCAGGTAATCCACATACAGGATGTGTTGCTTTTCCACCTAGAATTGCTGTTATTTTTTGTCCGTATGCTCGGTGTTTTATAACTTCTTTACCAATTTCTACACCAGCTTTTTCTATTACTCCAAGTACATTTCTTTTTGCAGCAGGTGCATCTGGTCCTACAACAAAATCAGGGCCTCCTAAATAATAGAAATGTAGTGTATGGTCATAGATATAATAACCCATGTACATTAATTCCCTAAGTTTTTTTGCAGCAGATGGCGGATCAACATTGAATGCTGCATCAAGTGCTTTTGTTGATGCAAAATGATGAGCAACTGGACAAACACCACAAATTCTTGATGTAATCTGAGGCATATCTTCTGCTCTTCGTCCTTGTGAAAAACGTTCAAAACCTCTTAATTCTGGTATTTGTAAATATGCATTATCTACATCGCCTTTATTATCTAGGAAAATACTTATCTTTCCATGTCCTTCAAGTCTTGTTATAGGATCAATTGTTATGGTTTTCATTATTTCATCACCTTCCTATTAATTATTGCATTTGGCAAATAATATTTGTAAAATGTTCCAATTGGATCAACAACTTGATCAATAAGTTCTTGGACTTCTTCATCGTTCATCTTTTCCTCTCCTTCAATTCCAAGAATACTTGCTAGTGCAGATATCATTTTTGCACCTTGATCAAGAGAATTTGGTGTCGGGCCATTACAACCGGTGCAAGGCATATTTGCATCTAAACATCTTGCATTGCATCCTCCACGGGTTGCAGGACCAAGGCAAATAACACCTTGTTCAAGGAAGCATTTTTCCTCCCATTTATCAAGCTCATATCTTCTCTTTATTTTCTTTATTTTCTTTTCACTTTTTTCAAATCGACATTCATCACAAACAGACTTCAATGGACCAATTTTACTACCTTTTGGAGGTAATTTATTTTCAACAATTGCCCCAACTGCGGTCATAATTTGATCTGGAGTCGGTGGACAACCATATAGATAATAATCTACGTCAACTGTTTGATCAAGTGTTTTAACAGTATCATAAAATTCTGGAAGGATAAGTGTTCCTTCTTTAACCTTTACTGAAGTTTTTGGAACAATTTTCTTTGGATTATCCGTAGATGGATTCTCTATATAAGCTGTATGGAATATTTCTTTTCTATTTGCAACATTACCAAGACCTGGAATTCCACCACCTACTGCACAAGCACCGAATGCTATCATTATTTTTGATTTCTTTCTAAGTAGCTTTGCGATATGCTCTTGTTCTTCAGTTCGAATTGATCCATTGAAAAAACATACATCGATGTGGTTATCCTTCATGGCTTCAACATCTTTATATTTAAAGTCCATAGCAACAGGCCAAAACAGGATATCTGCAATTGCCACAACATCAAGTATTTTTTCATTTATATCTAGTACTGCAATTTCACAGCCACCACAGCTTGCTGCCCAGTAAAATGCAAGTTTTAGTTTCTTAGCTTCTTTTTTCTTTCCTTTTTTTTCTTCACTCATACAATCACCAACTTTATCAAATCTTAATTATTCTCGCTTATTTTCAAAAACCCCCTTTTTCTTTAACAATAGGACTGGGTCTACCGCGTGATCCCCGAACCCGCAATTTTTTAGATCCAAACCTAATGCAACAGTTATAAGCTGAGAGTAATAGTAAACAGGAATCTGTTTATAATTGTTATATATCTTCTCCGCCTCTTTTCCACGGACATCGAGGTTAAAACGACAAAGCGGACAAGAAAGCATAATTGCATCAGCCCCTCGGTCTATTGCAAATTTTGTAATTCTGTATGCTCTATCAGAGACCAATTTTTTTTCTTCTATAGTATGATATGAACCACAACATTCTATTTTGAATGGATTGTCAATAACCTCTGCACCAAGGGATTTTAGTAAATCTCCCATAATTGTTGGTTCTTCTGCATCATCTATTGCGACTTCCCGAGGTCGAAGTAACATACACCCATAATAAGGCATAATCTTCATGCCTTTCAACGGATTTTTTACCATTTTCTTTAACGTTTTAAAACCAACTTCATCCCTTAGAAATTCAAGAAAATGCATAACTTTAACAGTTCCCTTGTAATCGTTCTCACGATCCATGAATAAGTTTAATGTTTCTAGGTCATCAGGTTTTTCTTTTACTCTAAAGTTAGTTTGTTTAAGTGTATTGCAACACATATCACAAAGTGCCACAATCCTTTCTTCGCCTTCATCCTCTACATGTATCAAGTTTCTAAGTGGTGCTAAATGATGCATAAGATCATCATCTGTTAGAGATGATGCAACCCCACAACAGGTCCAATCTTTCATTTCTACCATTTCATGACCAAGAGCCTCTGCTACACAAAATGCTGATTTCTCAAGATTTTTTGCAGATGTTTTTAGTGTACATCCTGGATAGTATAATAGCTTCATTTTATTACCCTACATTTTTTCTAAATAAACATACAAATGCCAATTGTGGAATTACCTCTTTTTCCTCTTTAGTTAATTTTGTTAATTTTGTTTTATCAATATTTTTTCTTAAAATTATCTGACGTAATGCTTCCATTATCTTCGTGATGTTAATATCCCTTGGACATCTTTCAGCACATGTGAAACAAGAAGAACATAACCATATTGTTTTTGAATTGAGCACTTCTTTACGGTCTAATATTAAATATCTAATTACTTCATCGGGTGTAAGATCCATTTCTTCAATATATGGACAACCGGCAGAGCAAGTTCCACATTGATAACAACCAAAGAGATTCTCCCCGCTAAGCTCTTCAACCTCTTTTGCTAACTCTCCTTTTTTAAGTTTCAAAGAGTTTTCATCAACGATTTTTCCTTTGATCTTGTTCATTTACCCACCTCCTTGTCAAGGAGAGCGGCAATCATCACATTGATTTGTTTACTATCATATCCTTTTTGCTCAATGGCACTATTCAAACATGCCGCTGCACATGATCCACAGCCTTTACAAAGAGCTTTATTTACTTTGGCAACTAAACGAGCAGGATCTCTAGAATGTGGAACTAAATCAATAGCAGAGTAGGCACATGCTAATACACATGTCCCACAACCCCTACATTTATCTTCAATTACATGCGAAACAATACCTTCGCCTTTCATTTTTTCTTGAGCAATTGGAATTGCAGCGCGAGATGCAGCTCCTTCTGCTTGAGCTATTGCATCAACTAAATTTTTTGGATAATGTGCCGCACCACACATATAAA
>SMTZ1_10001293_pt1 | contig 24869 bp, 24 predicted proteins | sample DeeMarSWOR136_30_FD_25667 | JGI IMG/M metagenome (IMG submission 25667) | reverse complement strand
TGGTTAACGTATCCAAAGAAGTAGAAGTAGAATGGAGAATGAAAAATATTATGGATGCGAAAGATGCTGGAGCTGAAGCAATGGTGTTTTTGTGCCCTGTGTGTATTTTAGGTCTTAGAAGCAGAGCAAAAGCCCAAGGATTAGAACCCTACATTATTAGCAATCTTGTACGACTCGCATTAGGAGAAGAACTAACTCATGGAGGAGCAGGAAAAGTTTTCAAATAATTTACGCTAAAACTTCACATACAACTTGATCTTTTTCAGATAATACTTTATCATACACTAGTAAAAACCGCATAACCCTCCCTTTGAGAAAGAAAAAGCGTATCATAACCATCAAAAAATAGAAAATACTAAGAAATAAAGTATAAAAAGAAATAAGAATATTGAAAAAATATTAAAAAATTTATTTGCACACTTAACAATTAAGCTTAACATAATTGGTGAAATTACCATAAATTTATTCGATTGGATGTTTATTATTTCAGGCTTTATTTTTTTCGTTTCAATGATTGGTGCAATATTATTAATGGCTAATAACAAAATGAAGACTGTCAGAATATTTGGTGTGATCCTTGCCGTCTTGATGCTTCCAATCATCGTTGTATTGATTAATTATATTGTAATTGTAATAGATATAAGATTTGTAATCTTCTCTATTCTAATTCTCATTTATCTAATGGCAGAATTCTTACTTGATAGTGTTTTCAAAATTGACTTTCGATCAAAACCGAGTACTCATGTTCCTTATATCATCATAGAATGGGCTGCAGCCTTTTCTTTCTTGTTTGGTACTATCAGGCTTGATGCAACGATAGGGTGGATAATAGCAATCTTTTTTTGGACATTTATAGTTGCTTTAATTTATTATGTCATCAAGCGAAGGAAAACCGAAGCTATAACTGCCTCTGCTATTGATTAAATTATAATAAAGAAAGAGTAAAGAATATCATTCAGATTTTTATCTTCCCACCTATGATGTTTATATTGAACATTGGGGATTGAACAGAGATAATCAAGTTCCTGAGTGGTTAGTTATTCCAACAAGGAAAATCTCCTCGGAAAAAACCAGGGTGTTCTGCTAGAACAATAGGAAATATAGAAAAAACGAAAATTGAGAATGTGGATACAGTGAGGATTTTGGTTCTATTTCTTATTTTACACACCAAATTGGTTTTTTAAAATGATCCAAAAAGATTAATTCTTGAACATGCATGATCTAAAAAGAATTTGCATCATCCTCTGGTGATCCCTTAAAACATGAAGTTTTATACCATCCTCATCCGCAAGATGTTTAACATTAGCGAATGCCATCTCTAAATATCCCTTAGGAAAAGGCAATACATCAATTAAAGCATCCCTCTTTGGTGTTTCGGAATGAATCTCAAACAGTCTCCATTCTACATCAAGGTTATATTCTTTTTTAAGCTTTTCTATTCGATGATATCCGATATAATAAAATGGGCAAATATAATCAGAATAAGCTATAAGTTTCAACTTTGGTTGATTCATATGTAGGTTTAAGAAAAATAAATAATCTTATATACTTTTTTCAATTAAAAATTAAGTAAAAATCAATTATGCTCTATAAGTGAAAAAAATGATGAAAGCTCTTTTATTAGATGGTAGTTTGAATAATGAGTTTGATATGATCCATTCTTCAATAGTAGAAGAACTTGAAAGAAATGGATTTGAGGTGGAGTCCATCTTATTAAGAGAGGTTAAAGTTGCAGCTTGTCAAGGTTGTTTTGATTGTTGGATAAAAACGCCAGGGGAATGTAAAACAGATGATTATGGTCGAGATGTCGCTAAAAAAATGGTTCAGAGTAATCTAATCATTCATTTTACACCAATTACCTTTGGAGGATATTCCTCTGAATTGAAAAAAGTAGTAGATAGGTTTATTCCCACTATCTTACCGTTTTTTACAAAGAGAAAAGGAGAAACTCATCATAAATATCGTTATGAAAAGAGAGCCTCAATTATTGCAGTTGGTTTTTCAGATGAACCAGATGATGAAAAAGAATCAATATTCAATGAATTAGTTTATCATAATTCACTTAATATGGGCGCTCCTGTGCACGAAGCAATAATATATATTAAAAACCAAAGTAAAAACGATTTTATTAATAAATTTGCCAAAATTTTAAAAAAAGTGGAGGAGACGACATGAGCACTAACAAAAAAGCACTATTATTAGTAGGAAGCCCAAAAGGTGAAAAAAGTACATCATTGTCTCTTGGAAATTACTTAATCTTAAGATTAGAAGAATTTGGGATAGTATATGAGAAGAGATTTACCCATAGACTTGTAAATCGAGAAGAAAAAAAACAAGACCTACTTAAAATGATTGATAATGCTGATTTAATAATTCTTAGCTTTCCTTTATATGTAGATAGCTTACCTGCTCCAGTTATCAAAACAATGGAATTTATTAATGAAAAAAAAGAAAAGCTCGAAAGTAAAAAATCTAAAAGTTTTATTGCAATATGTAATAGTGGATTTCCTGAAGCTTCCCAATCAACGATTGCACTCCAGATTTGCAGAATTTTCGCTAAAGATTGTGGTTTTATATGGAAAGGAGGAATTGCTGTTGGGGGAGGGGGAGCAATTCATGGAGTTCCGCTACAAGAAAGAGGAGGTATGGTTAGGAACGTTATCAAAGGATTAGACCTTACTGCTCAAGCTTTGATGGATAGTAAAGAAATCCCTCAAGAAGCAATTGACTTGATCTCAAAAAAATTTATACCAAGTACTCTCTATTCTATGTTTGGCAATTTGGGCTGGAAATTACAAGCACGTAGGTATAGTGCAAAAAAGAAGTTAAGGGATAAACCTTATTCTATTTAAGGTTAATATTGTAGCTTAGAGTTAAACGATTTCTTTATTTACAAAAAACAAGTTTTTAAGGATAATATAGTCTCGTAAAACAATTAATTTCACGATTATTTTAGTACTTTTATTACATTAAAATAAAAGTAATTCATTTATTATCCAAAAAGAAATCTTTATTAGATACCTCAATATAACTTCTAATATCGTTTTTTATTACCCTTATGTTGATATCACTTTGAGTGTAAATCATCAGGGATTATATGAATTACTTAAGGAAACTGTGGGTCCCGAATATATATCAGATGATCCTCCTGTGTTAGAGGCATATTCCAGAACAGGCTGGGTTCTGGGGAAATTAAAAAAGAAACGACCGGGTTTTATTATCTTACCTGGCTCTGTAGAAGACGTTCAAGTAATAGTTAGGACAGCGAATAAATATAATGTTCCTTTTATCCCCATTGGAAGTTTCTTACATTGGAGCTGTCAAGCTACATATCCAGAGACAATAATTATCGATTTTAAAAGAATGGATAAGATATTGAAAATTGATGAAAAAAATAAATATGCCTTAATAGAGCCTTTTGTAACTTACTCTCAACTTCAAGCTGAGGGAATGAAAAAAGGATTATGGTTACCAGTTCCTTCTAGTGGAGGAAATACATCAGTATTGGCAAATCATCTTTTTTGCGGCTCACATTTTGCTATGCACAGAATTCCATACTATGCTCGTGCAATTCTTGGAGTAGAATGGGTTTTACCAACGGGAGAAATCCTTAAATTGGGTTCAGCAGCTTATGGTGATGATTATTTCTGGGGTGAAGGACCAGGTCCAGATTTAAAAGGATTAATGAGGGGGTATATTGGTGTGCTTGGAGGTTTAGGCGTAGTTACAAAGATGGCAGTGAGACTCTACCCATGGACAGGTCCAGAGATATTTCCTTGTCGAGGAGTTTACCCCGAAAAGATATTCGATTTCCCGAAAGACTTTGTCAAACTTTACTTAGCTATATTTCCTAACACCGAAGATGCTGTGAATGCAATCTACGAGATTTGTAAAGCAGAGATAGGTATGTCGCTTCATCTTGTGAGTACGGCAATGGCAATGGCTCCAATGGCTAAAAGTAAGAAAGAGTTCATAAGACTTTGTAAAGGTTTTAAAAAAATACCAGAATTTTTATTATTCATGAGTTTCAGAACGTCGCCGAAAGTGATGGCTTTTGAAGAAAAGGTCCTGCAAAATATTGTTAGCGAGAATAAGGGCACTTTTATACCAGATGAGATGGTATCATCGATGCACGAGAGTATTCCAGAGACCTTAAGGAGCAGTGTCTCAATGCGAATAGTTAATCCAACAGGAGGGTATGATGTTTTTAGATCGTGGGCAGAATCTTTAGATAAACTCTTAGATCAACTAAAACAAGCTAAAAAATTTCTTATAGAAAAATTTGAGGATCTTATTCACTTTTACTATCTCATTCCATTAGAGTTAGGACACTATGGTCATATTGAACTCAGCATACTTTACGATCCCTTAACTCAGCTGAAAAAAGCTTTAGAATGTCAAAATATTGGGTTAAAACAAGATGCTGATCAGAAGATGTATGTTACTGGTTCTGCTGGTCCTGCTCACGTACTTTTAGGCCCCGCATATGGAAATTATCATTTGTTATTAAAAGAAATAAAAAAGAAGATCGATCCAAATAATGTATCGAATCCGCCATATCCAATAGATGTTAGAGATAATAGAGGGTGAAAAGATGTCTAAAGAAATAATGGAATTGGAAAATATTATCGGTAAAGGACGTATTATACAAACCCCGAATATACTGAAACTTTACTCTATTGATAAAAGTAATTTTGATCCTGAAGGAATGCCAATTGGTATAATAAAGGTTAAAAATACAATTGAAATTCAAAAAATTATGAAGTTTTCCAATAAAAATAAGATATCAATAACACCCTGCAGCTCAGGTGTTCACTTCTACGGGAGGACAATTCCAACGAAGAGGAGTATTGTAATTGACCTCAGTGAAATGAATAATATAATTAAAATAGATGAAAGGAACAAAAATGCTACTATTGAGTCAGGTGTATCGTTTTTACAGCTAGAAAATGTTAAAGATAATGGCTTGTTGCCCTTATTTCCTCTTTGTCCACCAGAAAACAAGTCTGTTTTAACTAGTTATCTTGAAAGAGAACCAATTTTGGTACCTAAACTAGAGTACTATGAGCCTATCCTCACAATGGAGGTAATTTTACCAACTGGTGAAATTCTTCGAACTGGATCTGCTGCTGTTATGCCGAGTAAATTTGCAGAATATGTGGTTCCCTTTGGACCGGGATTAAACTGGAATCAAATTTTCCAGGGTGCTCAGGGAACATTGGGAATTATAACAAGTGCAACTATAAAGATTGAGTATCTTCCTAAGCAGGATATTACTTATTTCATAACCTCGGATGACTTAGAGGATTTAATAGAGCCTTTATATATGATTCAGAGATCTCTGTTAGGTTATGAGTGCTTATTACTTAATGATTTAAATTTATTGATGATTTTAGAAAGTAACAAATCTGAAAACAAAAGTATAAGGCAGAAAATCCCCCGATGGATATTAATCATTTGTCTTTCTGGAGGTGATAAACTTCCTGGTGAAAAGATTAAGCAAGAGGAAGAGGATTTAAAAGATTGTCTAAAAGAATTTAAAATAAAACCATCAATGACACTAGGTGGGTTAGAAAAAAGAATTCTTTCGACTCTTAGGCAGGCATATAAGGGTCAGTATTGGAAACTTAAGTTGAGGGAAAATTTTCAAGATATATTTTTCATTACTACATTAGATAAGGTTTCAACTTATGTTAAAATTGTAGATGAAATCTCTTCTCATCTAAATTATCCCTCCGATGAGATTGGTTGCTATATACAACCTCTCGTGAGAGCAGGTGCGTGCCACATCGAATTTACTTTTTTTTACGATTCTTCAAATGATAAACAAACTCAAATAGTAAGAAATGCTTATGAAAAACTCATAAAAAGACTATTTGACGCAGGAGCCTTTTTCTCTCGACCATATGGTTCTATTCAAACCAATTTCACTTATCAAAATAATCCCATATATAGTAAGGTTTTAAAAGATATTAAGGAGATTTTTGATCCTAATAATATAATGAATCCTGGAAAGCTTTGTTTTTAGGAGGTGATAAATATGAATCTTAAAGATTATGAATTAACCTTGGAACTATGTTTCAGATGTTCGCGATGCAAGTGGATATGTGACTGGGATATTAAGAGCGCTGAATCTAGTTATATTTGTCCTAGTCTTAAAAAGTTTCTCTTTGACGCCTATTCTGCTCAAGGAAGGATTGATATTGCTCGTGCTCTATTAAAGGAGGAACTCAATTATAGCGATAAACTCTTGGAGATAATATATGCTTGTACTTTGTGTGGGGGTTGTGAGATCACCTGTAAACGTAATCGGGCAGATATGGAACCTTTAAAAGTGCTTTATGAATTGAGATTTAAAGCTGTTGATGATGGAAAAGGACCAATGGAAAGCCATAAAAAATTTGCTAAAAATGTAAACGATCATAATAATCCTTATGGTGAATCCCACGAAACAAGATTTAAATGGTTAACAGAGGATAAAAGATATCAAGGAGATGAAGAAATTGGCTTTTTCGTGGGATGTACTCTTTCTTATAGATTACCTAATGTGGCAAAAGCAGCGATCGGTATCTTGAATAAACTTGACATAAGATTCAGGATTTTGGGAGGTGAAGAATACTGTTGTGGAGGCATACTTTATAGGGTTGGTTTAACATCTAAGATTAAAGAACTAATGGAGCATAATTTAAGAACCATAGAAAAATTAGGGATAAAAAAAATGTTATTTGCTTGTCCGGGTTGCTACGAAACTTTTAAGTCAATTTATCCTAAAATTGGAGGAGAACTCAAATTCGAGGTTCTACACATGGTAGAATTCCTCTCAGAACTCTGTGAAAATAAGAAAATTAAGTTTAGAGAAGCGGCTCAACAAGTTACATATCACGATCCATGTCACTTGGGAAGACTTTCGGGAATATATGAACAACCAAGAAAGATTCTTAAAGCAATTCCAGGACTAATTTTAGTAGAGATGGAAAGAATTATGGATAATACATGGTGTTGTGGAGCAGGAGGGGGTGTTAAGGCGGCATTTGAGGATTTTGCTCTCTGGTCTGGTAGAGAGAGGTTACAAGAGGCAAAAAAGACAGGTGCGAGATTACTCTTAACAGCTTGTCCATTCTGTGAATTAAATCTCAACTATTCTGCGAAAGCTTACAATGAACCTATAGAGACTAAGGATATACTCGAACTTATATATGAGAATCTATAAAGTTTATTTATAATTACAAAATAAACTATTTTCAAGTAATTGGAAAATTTTTAGTTAAATGTTTTAGAGCTATTAAACAACTTCCAACCTGAACTTTTACTAGTTTTTGGATTGGAATAATTTCATAATTCGTTAATTGTAATAGTCCTTTTAACTTTTCTTCAATCATTTGCTCGAAATCAACTTGGTATTCTTTAAATTCAGAATTTTTTTCAGGATGAATAGTGGAGACCTCTTGTAATAGTCTACCCAATTGTGAATAACTTGTGAGTGTGGTAAATTTATTTGCTACCTTAGAATCAAAAACTTCTGCTATCGTCGCTTTTCCCTCATATGTGGGTGAGGTTTTTGCATGTAAAAGTTGAATTTTATGGAGTTTTCTAAAATCTTTGATTAAACTTGACACACAGCTGAAAAGCCGTGAAGATTTATCACTATATTGCTTAATTTTTTTGAAGATTGGAGTAATGTATCGGAAAATTTCTTCTTGGTAATTTAACGATTCAATAATAACATCTCTTCGATTAAATTCAGTATAAGTCTTATTTTCTAAATCTTTATCATATATATATGGCATTTCACATACTAAAAAGAAAAAATCATCAGGTAAAACACTCTTGATATAATCATAAGAACTTCCACCTACATTAACTAATTTAGTAGGGTCATATATTCCTATTGACTCCATAAAATCATATGTATCTTTTACACCTGTACTTTGATAAATTCCAGGAGAATGTTTTTTTATAAATGGGTATTCTGGTTCTCCTTCATGTATAGGCAGTCCTTCTTCTTTTACAAGGTAAATAAATTCGTGACACATTTTTTTAATTTCTTTTGAAACATAATAAAAAACACCACAAAATCCCGCGTTATGTAAGCTATAAGTAAAATAGGGTTTTGTGTTATTAATTAAATTTATTAGTGCTTGAGTTTCTGGAATAGGGGTTGCAAAATTTAGTTTCTTATAGTTTATCGGAAATGTCCATTCCACTTGCTCATGCATTGATGGTCTATAATAATTTCTAGCATGCTTGATAGGATCAAATTTACCTTTGAACCATCCCTCGTTTAGAATAGCGCCATCTATATCAATAGCATAAATTAAGTACCATGTAAATCCCATTTTCTTGGTCAAATTTGGATTTTCTGCGAGAAAACGGGAAAAGAAATCTACAGTTAAACTTCCAATTGGCTCATTTGGATGAGGAAATGCTATTAATAATGCATTTTGATTACCATTACCAATTTTAAGGCAGTTAATAATTCTTCTTTCTTTAGATTTCCCAATTTCAAATATTTCAACAGACTCAAATTCATTAGCGAGCTTTTTACTAGATTTAGAGAGCTCTTCAATGGTCATGAATTCCTTGTAATTTGGAATTTTGTCAAGAATTTCTTTAATTTTCATTTGTAATTCTCTTTTTGGAAAGGTATTTTCTTATTCTTTTTAAAATCCAATATTGATTTAAATTCTGTATTTTTAAAAAAAAAAAAAATTTATATTTTAAAGTCTGAGTTCTTTCAACTTAGATTGGGTAATTTTTTTCTTTTCTTCAGTAATATCATAAAAAAACCATATGAGAATAGCAGCTATTAATACAACAATCATAGGAATCACTATAAAATGGATTTTGATTCCCCAAATTGCTGATAATGGTTGAGTATCTTTCCCTATTGGAGCGCCTGTAATAAATCCTGTAAGTGAGTGTACTATTAAAAAGATCGTAGTTTGAGCAATTATTGAAAACCGTGCAACAAAAGATCTAAATCCTATATAAGCACCTTCTTGCCGTACACCGGTTTTTAATACAATTTCATCCATCACATCAGAAAAAATTGGCATATGAATAACCCACGAACCTCCAGTACCTATCCCTATTAAAAGCAGAGCTATAAATGATCCAAATAAATCTGAGATGAATAAAACTGGTATAACTAATATTGCGATAATTATAGGTGATGTTAAATATACCATCCTAAAACCAAATTTCTTTGCCAATTTGCTCCAAAGTGGCATTGAGCCTATGAGTCCTAAAACAAGTCCCCCTAATATAATTATCTGAAACATTGCTTCTATTCCTAATATGTATTTAACATAATATGGGATAGATAAAGTAGCACAAGATGCAAATATTTGTATTAGTAAATGAACACTGATGAAAACAACAAAATTTCTATGTGTTACTGCTGTTTTCATTGTCTTAATAAAGGATAATCTCTCCTTCTGTTCCTCAATTCGAAAATAGCGGTCGATCATTTCTTTATCCTCACGAACACCAGGAATCATGATGATCATACCAATAACGCCAATTATTGAACATATTATAGCCATAAAAATATAGGATTGTTTATTCCCAAATGAATAAAACATTGGCGGTAATAGCATTGCAAAGATATATCCTATTTGCCCCATAATTGACATTACTATAGCACTTTTCCTGCGGATATCATCAGTACGAAATTTATCGGGATATAATCCAAGAAGATTCACATGCCAAATTGAAAACAATGTATCTGATATACATAAGATTATTAAGAGCCAAAAAAATAGAAATAAAGCATTTTTTTGCGGGTCAATGTCTGGGGGTGAGAAAAGAAGAATATATGTAATGAAGATGGGGATTCCTGATGCTATTATCCATGGAAAACGTTTGCCCCATTTTCTTGTGAACTTAAATGGGCGATCTGTAAGATATCCCATGATAGGATCGTTTATTGCATTCCATATCGCAAATATAATATTTGCCAGAAAGATAAACCAAATACCCAATAGTACTTCAGTCTCATAGAAAAAGAAATATAATGTATAAAAACCTTGAAATTCTAAAGAAAAAATTCCAAAACTATAAAATAAAATCGTCTTATTGGATTGTCTTTTAAAATGTGAAACGTTTGTGTTTGTATCACTCATAAAAATTCTCCTTCCTACTATAAATCATTCTTAAATCAAAATTTTTTATTTATAAATAGATTATTAATGAACTTGGAATTTAATTTTGTTCTTAAAATCACTATTAAATTATTTTATACTTTCATTTTTATATAAGATTTTTTTTAATTTCTGATATATTTATTATTAACTTATTACTTGGTTCATTCAAATATATCCCTTTTTGAAATCCTGCTAAGAACTTATAAGCAATTCTATTAAGTTGGAGGATAAAGATCATATTGTTTTAAGATATCTAATTCTCAGTCAGTAGCATACCCTAGAAATCCATAATTAATACAATTTCTATAAAAAACTTTTTTCTTATTAAAGAAAAACATATAGTTATATTTTATTTGAAAAAAAAATTAAAATTTTTTGGAAGAAGGATGTTTGAATGAAAAAGAACTGAATCGAATTAATTAGATAATTCGTTAAGACAAATATTTAAAAATAATATCAATCCTTATCTTAATTAGAGAATTAATATTACACAATATCAAACTCCGAGATTATATGCTTGTTCTACTTAGCGATTTAGAGAAGGCAAAAAAGAGGACACTATTATTAATAAAACTTTCAATTCTGGGATTTTTATCGTGTATTATCGTAATCATTATGCTTACAGCTTATTACCAGGAATTAATTGAAGCATATTATCCTGGTTTTTTAGCTCTAATTTATCAAGAATTAACCTTAATCGAATTTTTTTGGATGATAGTCATATTACTTTTATTCTTTTTTATGAATACAATTATATGGTATTATATATCTTATGATTTAAATAAAAAGTCAATTAAAATCCTAAATTTCGTTGAAAAAAGTAAAACTAAAGATATTGTTTGTTGTAAGTGTGGAATTGAGAGAGCTAGTGAAAATTTTATAAAAAAAAGTAACCAAGGAATAAAGCTAGTTAGAATATTTAACGTAGAAGGATATTTCTGTAAAAGATGCTATCAACATTATTCAAACATGTCTCTTATAACGATTATATTAATACCGATAATTTATTTTCTGTGTATTATTTTAATAATTCCTTTTCTAATGGGAATTGGTTTATCATTTGTACCAAAATCGCATTGGTTTTTATACTCTACAGTTTTTCCAGTTTTCATCATAACAATCTTCACATTTGTTGGTTATATTATATATAATAAAATTAAAATTTCGAAAATTTATAATATTAAAAAGCAAAAATTCATGACTTAATGAGAAAATTAAAATTAAATTGAAAAATACAACCAATATAATGAAAATCAGGTTACTGTTTATCAGTCTTCTTATAGCGGGAATCATTTTTTTTCCTATAGTATATAATTTAATTGTAATAAGGTCAAGAATCAATTATATTATAAATTATGATGTACAAGGATGGAATAGAGAGGGCATCATAAACAAAATTGAATTATTAAATTACACTACATATTTGGAGAATTATTTTGAGGGATATGGAGAATATAAAAGTTATATCGATAGGGATTTCGTAGTTTATTTACAAAACCGAATTGAAGATGATAGTAATTTCCATTGGGAAATGTTATATGAACATTATTTAAGATATACTTTTGTCGCAGAGAATCATTCTAAAGTATATTTAACTTATAACAACAATACAATATTTAGTATTAAAGATCAAAATAATCACTCATTATTGTTAGTAGAAAATTATGATTGGAATGAGGTTGCGTGGTATTTGAATTTCACACAATTGGCATATGTTTACAGCGATAATAGTACGATATTATTGAATAACGCTTTTTTTATTGAAATAAATTTAGAATATGGTTATTATTGTGGGAATTTATGTGGGTTATGGTACTCTATGGATCAATATATTGTGTTAAACTCTAACTTAGATGCCCTCATGATTTTTATTCCACATACAGGTTTATTAGTTTCTTAATATTTTGATGGAAAACTTTTATAGAGAACTAGTATCTCCCTCCTCTGTGGTGCCCCCTTCCTAAGCTAAGTAAGAATTTTAAATTTAAATGTCTGATATATTTATTTCTCCATATATTGCTTATTAAATACTATTAAAAGCAAATATTTATTAAATGGAGTGATTATAAATAGTCTTGAATAATTTTTAATTAAAATAGAAAGTTAGGAAAACTCTTCGGCTCGCCCTTCTTCGGAAAAGTCCTCCTTGAGTGTTGCATAACATTCAGTACTGTACCATTCCTTTCGTACTGGGTTGTAAATCATATCCTTATCGGATTTAAAAAAAACAATCCAATATTCAAAATAAAATAAATCCTAATGAAAATCATATAATTCTAATTATTAAGTTGTTTTTAAAAACTACACCAAAGACAAAGTTCTTATTTTAGTTCAGTAGGAAGATTATAATTCTATTCAATAGAGAAAACTATTCATTAAGATGACTTTTTATAATACTATTTATCTACTAATTTTAAATTGTGCTTTTATTCCTCTCTTAATCAATAATTTCGTGAAACAGCGGTTTCACGAAATTATAGAAAGAATTATAGATAAACTTCATAGGCCGTATCCATCGAAAAAAAATATACTGGCATATCTATTCAAGAATCAATCATTCTGCTATACTGAAATTATTGATATCGTAGGAGAAGTGTTCCGACTACATCCAGAGGCATACATGGAACATCTTTACAAGACTATAAGAAAGAAGATACGCAAGTTGTATGGCTATGAGACCTTAAAGGAGATGGAAAAAACGATTATAAAGATTTATATAAAGATTGAACTATTTCTTTTAATTTTGATGACTTTATTAACCCAATCGTTTACATCTCTTGAAATTATACATTTTCTAAGTAGTCTTTTGGATCTAAATTAAAAGTAAAACTTTTCAGGATAAGAAAGTATTAATGCTATTCCTATTTTTACAAAATGGTTAAATAAAACCATAGCTATACATCTTTAATAATAGTGAAAAATAAATGTTGATAATAATTAAAAGGAATAAAAAAAAATGGTAAAAATAAAGTCTGAACAAAGTAAGGTTTTGAAAGAAATATTTGGGAAAGAATGGAAAAAGATTCCTTTAGTAAATAAATTGAAAATCCCTACAATTGGAGTTGAAATTAAGGGTGGCGACATTATAGGTCTAGGATTGTATAACATTGTGCTAACGACTCTCCCGGAGTCAATAGGCAATCTTAAATCGCTCGAAAGGTTATACTTACCCGCTAATCCGTTAACAACTCTCCCTGAGTCGATAGGTAATCTAACATCGCTTCAAATATTAGATTTAAGATGGAGTGACTTATCAACTCTCCCAGAGTCGATAGACAATCTAACATCGCTTCAAATATTAAATTTAGAGGAAAATAATTTAACGACCCTCCCAGAGTCAATAGGAACCCTAAAATCGCTTGAATCCCTAAATTTGAATAGTAATAAGTTAACGACCCTCCCAGAGTCAATAGGCAACCTCTCCTCGCTTAAAGACCTACATTTAGCAGATAATAAATTAATAAATCTTCCAAAGTCAATAGAGAACCTTAAATCACTTCAAGAACTAAGTTTGGGTAGTAATAAGTTTACAATACTACCAGAGTCAATAGGAACCCTTAAATCACTACAAAGACTATGGGTAAACGATAATCAGTTATCGACTCTCCCAGAGTCGATAGGAAACCTCTCCTTGCTCCAAGAACTATGGTTGGGAGATAATCCATTAATGATTCTCCCGGATATGATAAAAGTTTTAGAGCAAAGAGGTGTATCCATATTTAAAGCATCATTAGAAGGAGCCCCTAAATATAGTTTAAAAGAAAAGATACGAAAGAACTTTAGACTCGAATAACCTGACAACTACTCCTAATAATATCAAAAATCTTGATATTCTATTTCTGAATAATTAAATCATGTGATGAAATTAAACAAATCATTTTCTAAATCCTTGAAAATAAAAAATATAAAAAAAAATTAATTTTGTCAAAATTCATACTCCTTCAATAGATTTTAATTTTTTTTTCCCTACATTTCTTGTTATTAACATTTACATATTTTTGTCAATTAGATCATAATACAAATTAAAACTTAATTAAAAAATTGAGAAATTTAATTAAAATTTAGTTTAATTACGAGTAGCAATATAATAAAAATGACAGAAAAAATTGATTTATCCTGGGATGAAAAAGTTGAAAAAGCTAAAGAAGCTATAAAAGCATCATTTTGGGGTGATTTTCTATTTGGTGGTTTAGTTGTATCTGGGATCTTTATTTTTATAGAATCACTTGAACTCCCCTCACTCGTTAATTGTAGTATTGGAATTTTAATCTTCATATTTGGACTTTCCTTAATACTTTCAAGACTCATTTATTTTAGAATAAAAACATATCAGATTGAAAAGATCATCAAAAAAGCGGAAATTTACCAATCTGAAAAAGATTATAAAAAATCACTCGAATTACTCAATAAAGAACTGGAGGATACAAGGAATTTAAAAATCAAAGAAATTTGGAATAATAAAGCAATAGCATTATATTATTTAACTAGATATGAAGAAGCATATGAATCGTTTAATTATGCGCTTGAAATTGACCCATTTTATAAATTTGCTATACTTGGAAAAGGTGCAGCATTGTATAAATTGAAACGGTTTGAAGAAGCACTAAAAAGTTATGACAAGGCACTTACTATTGATCAGAATTATAAAGAAGCATGGCTCAATAAAGGATACGTTTTGCACGACTTAAAACGATATAAAGAAGCATTAGAAAGTTATGATAAGGCACTTGATATTGATCGGAGTTATAAAGAAGCATGGCTCAATAAAGGATACGTTTTGCACGACCTGAAACGATATCAGGAGGCATTAGAAAGTTATAATAAAGCACTAGCTATTGATCAGAATTATAAGAAAGCATGGTTTAATAAAGGATGCCTTTTCAAGGATCTAAAAGAATATCAGAATGCATTAGAAAGCTACGATAAGGCATTGGCTATTGATCAAAATTATAAAGAAGTATGGATTAATAAGGGAAACCTTTTACAAGATCTAAAAAAATATCAAGAAGCATTAGAGTGTTATGATAAAGTACTTGTTATTGATCAGAATTTTAAAGAAGCATGGTATAATAAAGCATGTATAGGATCTTTATACAATAATAAAGATAAAGCTTTAGAATACTTAAAGAAAGCGATTAATTTTGATAATAAATATAAAAAACAGGCAAACGAGGATCCTGACTTTAATAATATTAAGGATTCACGAGAATTCAAAGAATTAACTAAAGATTAATTTAGATGGTAATATTACTCTTGATGAAATAGAGGTTGATTTCGAAGTAATTTTTATATTAAAAAATTGAGAAAAAAAACTAAATTAATTCTAGTTGCATAACTAAACATTTAGATGTAATAATTGAGTGTGATTTTACTAAATCTGCAAGGGCATAAAGAATAGAAAAAATGATTACCAATAGTGGCAGGGATCAATAGCATTAAAAAGGGCTGTGATTGTAGCCATCTGTATACCCCCTGCGAATAACACAGGAATTCAAAATGTTTTTATATTAAAAGCGAACTTATAATATTTTCAATTTTATATATATATTAAAGATCCATTTTATGGGAATAAATTAAGGAGAAAAACATGTCAGAAGCTCAACTTTTTCTGTCCTTTTTATTAGAAAAGTGGATAATTGCAGATAGGAGACGAATATTTCGAAAATATGAAGAATTGTCAGAGGAACAACTCCTAAATAAAGTTAAGGATAATGTTTTACAATCATTATTTTTATTAAAAAGACAATTGGATCCGGGATTTCGAGTTCAAATTTATGAGAGAATCAAAGAAAAATTAGAGGTTGATAAAGATTTTTTTAAAATGTTACGAAAAAAGGTGTTATCCTTTACTAAAACCGTCCAGTTTTTTGTAAATCTTAAGTTAGTAAATTCAAATAGAGAATCCTGGAGAAAAAGATTCGAAATTGCAATTAATGTCCTTAGAAACCAATATCAGATGTATCCGCTTAAAGTTGCCAGTATTGTTGGAAATTATACTGACAAACTCAATTATTTTTTGGATGTTATGGACAATTTGCAAAAACATGGACACAATGATTATATTCTTGCTACTGAAACTTTAATAAAAGAAATAATGACAGGTATTGACCAATCCAGTGAATGCTTTACGACATTGAACCCGTTTAAACCATCAGTCACCTATGAGAAATATAGATTATTAAGTTTAAAATTCATGATTGATGAGATCAATTTTGAAATAATTGATCATTTTAATGCACAAAGAAATAATTTCTATTTAACCAATGATTTTAATTTAACATTGGATCTAATTGGAAATCCCCTTTTAAAAAAGGTTGAAGAATTTACTGAATTAATGGAAGATTCAATAGAAATCCCTAATAATGAAAATATTGAGAGAGATCAATATCCCATTCAACCCCTGGGTATTATTAACTGTGATATGTTAAGCATTTTATCCCTCATATATTGGAATAATTTGGCACATTCCAAGAAAATCCAACTACTAAACAAGTTTCATGGGATGAAATTGCTCTCGTCTAATATTTGTAATAATTTAAAACTTCTTAATATTTATGATTTTCACGTCTTAGTAGATTTACTTTTCAAGTATCATTATTTTTCAGAATGTATACTTCTTCTTGAGGAGTATATGGCGAATAAAAATAATGAACTTTCTGCAGATGAATCAAATATTCTACATTTGAGCTATATTTTTATTTTACTCAGACAGAATAGAATGGATGAAGCAGAAATGAAATTTAGACAACATTTTTCCCAGATAACGGAGATTTTTCCCCCTAACTTAGGATATTATGATAATTCAATTACTTATGAAATCTTATACAAATGGTGTGAATATTTAAGCAGGACTAACCATTCAGACTTAATAAAAAAAATAATTGTTTTTTTAGAATCAGATAGCAAAAAGAAAGAAACAATTGAACAAAAGAGAGATCTTTTAATACTTTTAAGCCGAATTGAACGATTAAACAAAAATTTTGAAAAAGAAAGGAATTATCTCAATGAAGCTCTCACGGAGATTTGGTTATCAAACAAGAAATACAAATATCTTGAAGATCGAATACATGAATACGAACAAGTCGATTTTGATTATAAAGAAATAGAAGTATTTGATAAGGAAAAAGAGTTTTATACCATTATTGAACTGGCATTAGAGTCTCAACTAATGGGTGACTTCCCCCATTCACTTCAAATTTTAGAAGAAATTTCAAATCAGGCAGAAATTTTAGATGATAACCAAAAATACAAGAATAAATATTTTGAAGTCTTAATCTTTTGTTATTTTTTTACGAGTAAGTATGAAGAAGCGTTGAAGATTTTAAATATCTGCTTGAGAATTAATCCAAATGATAACTATTTAAGGAGTTATTTGTATCTGATCAATTTAAAGATAAGGAATTTAGACATAATTAAAGAAATTGTTGATATGGAAAAATTGAGTGAGATTTTCTATTTTCGCGAATTTTTAAGGAATTCTTTAAATCTATTAGGACATGATGCCTTTAAGGAATTTTGTTATAAATTATTATCGTATTACACGAAAGGTGATGAAATAGCTAATTGTGTATTAGATGTTACAAATTTACTAGCCGATTTGGGTTTTTTTTCTCTTTCATTGGAAATTTATAACTATGGTCTTAAACATGTTGAATCAGATTTTATTAAAGCCCAAATACTTAATGGAATTGGAACAGTTTATACAAATCTTAATAACAGTTCTAAATCAGTCCAATTTTATCAAGATGCAATTCATTTAAATCCTAATAACAAAAGATTTTATGAAAATCTGTCAATGGCATATCAACTTATCCCCGATTATTCTGCTGCTCAGAATGCAATTAGAAAAGCAATAGAAATTTCAAAAAAACAAAATGCAACTGATGATGAAATTAAAATCCTCTCTCATAAATATCTACTGATTGAACTACATTTGATTGGATTTCCCAATATCAATAAAATACAGGATAAGGATACCATAAAGCTGTTTAAACACGCATTTTTATTAGAGCAGAAAGTTTATAAAATTAATTCGGAGATACAAGAAGTAGCAAATAGTATTTTTAATGCATATACAAATGCTTTAGATAGTTTGTTGCATAACAGATTAGCAGCACTACTTTTAGATAAAATCTATGCCATCTATGGACCGAGTTTTGATCAATGCAGCTCATCTGTTAAAAATAACATGGATTTAGCTATAAAATATCTCTTTCAAGGGCATCATCTAACACTACCTCAGTGGAAAATGTTAATCAATAATTTAAGATCTGAAAATATATCCTCAAGATTAATTACTTTTAAGGATTGTTTACCCCCTTTAAAAGAAGAGGAATACCTTATCTTGTTTGAAACTATTGATCTCCTCAATAAATATAGAATTCCATCCGTTCATGGCCAAATCACTACTTTTGAAAGCTATGTCAAGATAAAGCACGAAATAATGCCTAACTTAAATAAGATTATTGATTTCTTGTAGGTTTTTAAAAAGAACCCTATTGTAATAATAAATTCTATAAGATATTTTATGTCTTACTATAACTTTTTCATTATTAGGTGTTTTTTAATAATATCTATGAGTTAAATTTAAAGGTCTATTGAAATGTAATTTTCTATTCATAATTTCCAATTAAATTCCGATAGAACTGATACAAGAAAAAAATAAATTTTTATATACTTTTAAAGAAAAAGTCTTATTCTATTTATTGGAATTTTTCCCTTCTCTCTGGGATGGGCATGAAGGTTGTAAATTTCCTTGTTTCAAACCATGTATTCAAGAAGAATTTTGAAAAATATATAGCTTCTCAATTGGAGGCTCTTGTTAAGGATTTAAAGAAGATGTTGCCTGCTCAAGGTGAAATTAATTTAAATCAAGAAGAAGCTTCATTTAGGGTAACTCCATTTGTTAAGAATTTGCTAACCATACTGAAACTGAAACTCAATACTCATTGAGATTTTAGGTTAATTGAGAAAAGGATAAAGATAAGGAAGCAAAAGACTTAAAAATAATATAATATAAAAAGAATGCATGATTGTTACCTGTCCTATGTAAAGGAAAATTACCTTAATCTATAAAGAGAAGGTGAATTCAAATAGTAAATAAAAATCTTGAAGATATAATAAAATTGGTCAATAAAGGCAGAGATTTCACTGAAATGGGAATGTTCAACAAAGCGATTAGATGTTTCGACAAATGTATTAAAATAGATCCAAATAACGAGACAGCTTGGATTAATAAATTTATTGTTCTCAGTGAATTAGGCAAATATGAGGAAGCAATTAAGTGTGCCAGAAAAGCATTAGTTATATTGATGGATAAAGGCGATGCTCTCAGTGAATTAGGCGAATATAAGGAAGCAATTAAATGCTACGACAATGCCCTTATAATAGAACCGAAAGACACATATTTGCATTATTCTAAAGGTAGGTGCCTGAGAAAATTAGGTAAAAATGAGGAAGCAATTAAATGCTACGACGATGCTTTTAAAATAGATCCATACAACTTAGATATATTGTATATGAAAGGTTTTGATTTCGAGGAAATGGGCAAATATGAGGAAGCAATCAAATGCTTCGATAAAGTCCTTAAAATGGATCCAAACGAAATGAACGCATTGAACTTTAAAGGAAGTTCACTCATTAAATTAGGCAAACATGAGGAAGCAATCAAATACTTCGATAAAGTCCTTAAAATAGATCCAAACGACGTGATGGCATTGAGTAATATAGGGTTAATTTTCAGTAAATTGGGCAAATATGATAATGTGAGGGAAATCTTTCCCAAAGTCATTGAAGCACATCTAGACTTAGATAATGCTATTAGAATACTGAAAATTTTATACCTAAATCAAAATTATTCTAAATACGAATTAGAAAAAATCTCTAAATTAAACAAAAAAATGCTTGATGAAAGTATTCGATTTTTAAAAATTTTTAAATTAATAACTGAAACACAAGAAGGAGAACCACAACCACGCACAGAAATCAATTTGACACCAGAGGGAAGAAAAATAGTTGAATCATTGATTGAAATAGCATTAAAGGATTGGAAAATTTAAATAAATTATAGGTACTCAAACTTACTGGAAATTTTATAAAAGAAATAAAAAATATTGGTAGATTGAGGAATTTGTAAATCTTTATACTTAGTTGGAAAAGAGGAATCTCCGTTGAAGTACAGTGGTTGTTTGTCCAATCTTATAAAACGCCTATTTGGTATAGGGAGAGATAATAATGTACCATCTGGAAGAATCGGACTAGGATAACCTCCATAAGTAGAATCAAATCCTTTTCGGCTAAGTATGAGTTTCATTCTCATTTTTTTGTGGTTCTTTTATTTTGATCTCCTAATAAAAATATAAAATTAGAACTTCATATTACTAAGCAAAACTATAATTTTCTTATAGAAATCTTTTAATTACAACAGGTGTCTGTCAAAATTTTCACAAAATATTTATTTTGCATGAAGATTAAAAAATCAAAATTATGAGTTCAAAACCGAAAATTCTAGTAAATTTAGTTAAAAAAACCTTAGAAAGAAAGGGAATTGATTATGAAAAAGAGATAAACAATTTTGGGCAAATTCAGGCTGTAAAAAGTCGGATTGATGATAAAATATTTTCACTTAAAGAACATATAAAAGGTTTGGTATACTCATTACTAAGCAAACAACGTATATGGAAAAGCCTTGTTCCAAATATTAAGAAAATTGATTCTATCTTTTACTTTTACAATCCCGAAAAATTGATAAGTGTTGATCCTAAAAGGTTAATTGAAAAAATTGTTGAAATTAAATGTGGCAATATGTTAATAAAAAAACAAATCCTAACGCTGAAAGATAATATTAAAATCCTGAAGAGACTTCATTCCTATATTGAGATGAAAATTCTCTATATGAGTAAGGATTTCACACTTAGGACAATACACCAAGTAACTAATATCCATATTTTTTACCTCCAATAGAAATGCATTTAATATTCTGAATTTTGTAATTTAAATACCTATAAAAAACTGTAAATTCTTTGAATCTCCATCTTATTTATTAATTTTAATTGATAATAATTCTTTAAGGAGTTTTTATTTATAATCTTAATAATTTATGGGAGTATTGAAAAATTAGAGAATAAGAATGAATAAAATGAAGAAAAATAAAGATGAAATTCTCAAAATCCTTAAAAATATAAAAAATGATATTAATCAAAGATACAGAGTAAAAACAATTGGGTTATTTGGTTCTTATGTGAATAATAGGCAAAAAAATACGAGTGATATCGATTTTTTAGTAGAGTTTGAAGAGGATGCAGATTTATTTCATCTTATTGGTCTTTCACGTTATTTAGAAGAGATTTTTAATACAAGAGTGGATGTTATTTCGAAACCAAGTCTAAAAGAAGATTTAAAACAGCATATCCTTCAAGAGGTTGTATATGAGTGATAAGTTGCTAATCTTATTATTTTGAAGGATCTGGTATTAATCTTCCTTTTTTTTGAATAAAGTCTTATCTTTTTTTAAAATGATTAAATTATCTTTTAAATCATCTAAATCAAATGATTTAAGAAAATTTTGTAAAATTGGTAAAACATTTTCATCAATTAATGGATGAATATCGATAATAATCAAGTAATTATCGATTTCGTGTTTAAAAAAAACGAAATCTTTATCATATGTAATTAGAATTCGTTTGTCGATCCTCGCTATTTCCATTAGTTCACTATTTTTTACTCCTCTTTTATTTAAATCTTGAATGGTAATAACGTCATGTCCACTTGACATTAAATTCTTTTTTAAATTATTAGATACGTTTTCATCTAATAAAAACCTGAATTTATGTGGCATTGGCACTGCTTTCTTCCTCGATAAACTTTCTTGCATATCTGATTGCAGCAGAAATATCCTCTCTGGTTATGTTAGGGTATGCTTCAATAATCTCCTCAAAGGATTTTCCTGATTCTAACCATTCGAGAATAATTGATATCATTATTCTTGTTCCCTTAATACGAGGTTTACCATGGCATATTTCTGGATTGATATCAATTCGTTCTTCATTAATCATTTATTTCTTTTCACTTCATATCGAAATTAGTATTTATTATTATTTGATTATATATTAAGCAATTTTCAATTAAGAATTTAATGTGGGATTATATCTCTTCCATAATACTAGAATATATACCTAAATAATATATTTCTGCGCGAAACGGTTAATATTCTCTAAATTTTCATATCAAATATATGATTACAATAAATATGAGAAGAGATTGCCATAGTTACAATAAAATATTGTAATGTTTGTTTAAAATATAGTAATCTATTATCCTTAGAAGTTGAAGGCTGTAAAATTTAGTATTACATAAATCCTGATCAGTATCTTCTACTAGTATAACTTATCGAAATTATTTAATTAAATTTTGCCTTTTCTTCTAATTAATGGAATTTTTCAAAAACTTAAAAGAAAAGACAATCACCTTGTTCTATTGAATTTTAAAATTATATTACTATTCTCTTTAGTAAATTTTAAGAACTCTAAAATTTAATGAGTTTTTGAAATTTATCCAAACTTTTAATGGAAAAAGAAATTTTAAGCTTAGTGTTATATTTTTCATCATAATTTAGAAAATTTATAAAACCGTGAATGAGCGAAATATCTCAACCCATCTTACTTCGTGCTTTGTATAAAATTATTATCTTTAGTCTTTTCTACTTCCCATTTTTTACGTTCTGAGCGAAGTTTGAATAGATCGATATCTTTAAGGATTAGACCCTCTTTTTTTGAGGGTATGATATTTTTGACTCGTTCTTTTTCGGGACAATAAATCTGAGAATTACCAAATTGCCCAATATTGGCAAAACAACAATAAGCGTAAATGGAACGACGAGCATCAACGTGAGCTGCATGAAAATCTGCGGTAAAAGGAGTGAAAGATGGATTTAATATTATATCAACAGGGGGTTCGAAATTTTTTAATCCCACCCTTAAATCCATATCAAGAAAATCCCTGCATATTAGAATTGCAATTCTACCATACTCAGTGTTACATACAATAACCTTTCGAGGAAGAGAGACTTTTATTTTTTCCTTAAATTGCTCCTTCTTTATTCTAATATAAGCAGGAGTAAGCTTTTCTTGCTCCCAGAGGATTCCACCTTCAGGTCCAAAAACAAGGCTTAAATTACGTCTTGTGAGTCGGTCATGAAATGATCCAGGTACAATATACATTTTATACTTAGTAGCTAAATTCGAAACATCCTCTATTAATTCGCTGAAATTTAGATCAATAGCCAATTCGGGAAACAATAAAAGATTAATGTTGGATTTATGTGCACTCTCAATCATATTCATCATTTTAGATCTTATTATTTTGACTTTTTCTTTTCTGAGCCATAAAAGTCCTGAAGCCCAAGATTGATAGTATTGCTTAAGAAAGTCATCACTGTTGGAGAGCCCTATTTGGGCTATCCCCACTCTACAAACTCTTCGCTGAACTAAAAGATTTTCCCTAATTAAATCCTTGTAAATGAAAGAATATTTTGAATATCCTTTTTTTTCCGATCCTGACAATAAATAGAAGATACCTTCAACAATATCTTCCATTAGTCCAAGATATTTTGAAATTTCTTTCTTGAAAAAATATATTATACCGCCTTCATATTCCATCGATTTTTTTAATCACCTAAAATTACGTACTTCATGCTTTTCTTTTGCATTTTATTAATCCATTAATACCTTCAATAATTGATCTAATATTCTTTTTTTTAAGATTATTTATTAACTAGTTAAATAATCTAAAATGATTCAACAAATGAAACTATTTTTTTCAAATACCTTATCATAAAGCACCTTTTAATTGATAAGGATTAAATCTGAAAATGTCCCTATTTAAAAGACTTAGCTAAAAAAAGTAATTTGAATTTTATTTCAAACAAAATGAAGAATTGCACTAGACACACAAACATATAGTATTAATATAAAAAAGGAATGTTATAGTGCTTTTTTAAGTTATAGTGCTTTTTTAAGTTCATTAAGAAATATTGTAAGAAATTACTCTTACCTGTACCCGTAGCACCATATACGAACATATGTCTTTCAAGATCTTTAAGTAAAAGAAAAAAATTATATCTCGTTCTCTTATTATCAATAACCTTTCCCATCTCGATAGAACCTTTTCTTGATTTATACCTGGAGGGTTTCTCTAATTCAATAATTGTACTATCCGTTATAAAAAAAGAACTAATATAGAATATAATCGAACTAAATAACATTAATTGAGATAAACTAGAACCAATTAAATTTTCTAACAATTCTAAATTCTGGGTAGATGTAAACATTTCCAAATTAATGATAAAGAGAAAAATCATAATAATTAGAACAACTAAGAGAACATACTTGAGTGTACTCAAGGGATATTCTTTTTTTTTTGAAAAATAATAAAAAATAGTTAAAAAAACTAATCCAATATTCAAAATAAAATAAATCCTAATGAAAATCATATAATTCTAATTATTAAGTTGTTTTAAAAACTACACTAAAGACAATGTTCTTATTTTAATTCTAACCTATTTATTGTAAGTTAATCGGAATTATTTCTATCCTTATTTTTTCAAAAAAAATTAAATATTTTTTATCGAAACGAAAGAAAACCTGGTCAATGCAAGTTTATTAAACTATATTTCACTTTTTAAAAATATGAAAGTACAGATAATGACTGATACTTGGTATGGAAATG
>SMTZ1_10008281_pt1 | contig 24872 bp, 23 predicted proteins | sample DeeMarSWOR136_30_FD_25667 | JGI IMG/M metagenome (IMG submission 25667) | reverse complement strand
CGATACGCTGGCTTGACTTTGGATCAAGGGCTGAGGTGGGCTCATCGCCAAGGATAATCTCAGGTTCAACTGCCAGTCCTCTTGCTAAACAAAGCCTCTGTTGTTGACCCAGTGAAAGCCTTGATGCCGGCGCATATAACCTATCCTTTACCTCATCCCATAGACTTGCCTGCTTAAGATAATGTTCAACTATTCTCTCCAATTCCTTCTTTTCCTTTATTCCATGTATTCTCGGACCGTAGGCGACATTATCATAAATTGACATTGGCAGAGGAAAGGGCTTCTGTGAAAGGAGCCCCATCTTTTTCCTGATATGAGTAATTTCTACCTTGGGATCAAATATGTTCTCTCCATCAAGAAAGACTTTTCCGGAAACCTTAACTTCATCCATTGAGTCTACCAGACGGTTAAATGATTTCAAGAGTGTAGTCTTGCCGCAGCCCGATGGTCCAATAATAACAGTTATCTTTTTGTCAGGGATGTCAACGGTGATGTCCTTTAGCGCCCGCTCTTTTCCATAAAATACGTCTAGATTTTGGACGCTTATATGTGTCTTGAATTCCATCCTGCCCTCCTATTTCACTATATGCTTCGTGAATTTCTTTGTTAAAATTCTTGAGACTACACTGATTATCAGAATTATCACCGTAAGTATAAGTGCTGAGGCATAGGCCCGGTCTTGAACCTCAGGAATAGGGGTTCCTAACTGAAAGAAAATGGCCAGGGGTAAAGTAGCTGCCGGGCGAAATAGTGAATAAGGAATAGAATCGGTGAATCCAGCCGTAAATATTACTGAGGCAGCATCTCCAATTCCCCTCCCAAAAGCAACGAGGACAGCAGTCAATATTCCGGGTAATGCCTGCCTTGCAATTACCTTAAAGGCAGTCTCTAATCTGGTTGCTCCTAAAGCGTATGATGCGTCGAAAAGCTCTTCTGGTACCATTCTTATTACTTCATCCATTGCTCTGCTCATTATAGGTAGAATTAAGAGCGATACGGCAATAATACCCGCTAAGAGCGAAGTCCTGAGTCCAAAGAAAATCATAATCGTAAACCCAAAGGCTCCGTACACTATCGAGGGAATTCCCCATAAAACATCAAAGGAAAAACGTGTGAATGCTGCCAAGTGTGAGTCTTTTTTTGCATATACATTGAGATATAGGACAACGACCAAGCTAATCGAAATAGCCAATAGCGTTGCTCCTCCTGCCAGATAAAGGGAGCCGACAATGGCATTTAATACTCCACCTTCTTTTCCAAGATAGTATCCACCTTTCGGTGTCTGCGTAATCATTGCCAAATTCAAAGCAGGCAGCCCCTTTACTGTGACTGTGGCTAATATGAGCACAAGAGTTGAGAGGATGATAAGTGTAGAGACGACCATCAGTCCCTTAAACACATTTTCCTCTATGTTTCTCCTACTCATCCTACTGGATGCTCCTTTCAACTCTAATGAGGATAACCCTGGATATAATGTTAAAGAACAACACCACCAGCAATAAAACCAATGAGGCCAGTAAGAGCGCGGAATCGTATAAAGGTACAGACAGCATTTCTCCATAGTTATTGGCAATCAGTGCCGGCAGCGGGTAGGCAGGGTCGAAGACAGAAGATGGAGCCTCGGCCACGTTTCCCGCTACCATAAGGACGGCCATTGTCTCTCCGAAGGCCCGTGACAACCCGAGTACAATGGCAGCTATTACACCCGGCATAGCTTTGCGTATGACAACATGCTTTACTGTTTGCCATTTTGTTGCACCTAATGCCAAAGAAGCCTCACTCACCTCATAAGGTACTGACCTAAATACCTCTACCGAAACATGAATAATTATGGGAAAGATCATTATCGCCAGAACAATACTGCCAGCGATCACACTGTAGCCGGTTGAGAAAATTCCGAAAAAAGGTGCAATGTCATTCTTTATCAACGGTACAATAATCAATATACCCCACATCCCATAGACTACCGACGGTATGCCTGCAAGTAAGTCTATCAGAGGATTGGTCCATTCCCGCACTCTCCTGTGGGCATACTGAGAGAGATAGATAGCTGTCAGAAGGCAAAGGGGAACGGCGATAGCAAGGGCGACCCCGGTTACCCAGAGGCTGCCCATAATAAACGGGAAAAAACCAAACTCCCCCCTCAGGGGATGCCAGGACGTTGAAAATAACAGTTCAGCTAAGGGTTTAATGGCCAGAATTGGCCTTGACCTCTGATATAGGCCAAAGGCCATCACAAATACAATCAGGCCCGAGAAAATCGTTAAAAGCATCATAAGCTTGCTCGCAATCCGATCTTTTAACAATCTTCTGCTCTGCATACCTAGTTACTTCCTTTCTACTGCATCAAAGTCGGGAGGAAGTATTCTTTGCCGGAATACTTCCTCCGGCCTCACCCTCATTCACTTCAAGTTTCCTTCTTTGTTCCTGGAGCTTCTCTTCAGTCAGATTAATATACCCGGATTCAGGTACATATCTTTGACCCTCTGTAACAACCCATTTAATGAACTCTGTCACCACTCTCCGCTCAGGCTTACCCTGCGAAAGAAAATGCAGGTCTCTCGCTGGGGGAGAAGGATACTTCCCTGTGGCTATGGCCTGAACGATCTCATCACGGGTGTTGTAACAATCTTCCTCTCCGTCTATTTGGCCGTTGCCGTTAAAGTCAATGGGTAATACTCTTATTCCCTTAACCTGCCTCTTGGTCTTGGCGTCATAGACATAGTTGATATTATTAAAGCCGATTCCTAAGACATCGCTTCTCACCGCTTCGGCCAATCCCGGGTCTCCATACACCCCTACCCCAAGGAGATCCTCCTGTTTTTTACCCATATACTTCGCCCACGTTTTTGCCGCACCACACGCATCAGAGCGAGTATACACATGGATTGGATGTGGTACCTTACGCCCAATGACATCGCCCCAGTTCTCGATTTTGCCGGTGATCCAAATGCCAAGGCAGGCCTCGACCATAACACCTCTGGCAAGAAGCTCTTCTAATGCAGGATTGTTCTCGTTAATTGTAGGCACTACCGCATCCTTGGTTACTGAAACCCACCAGGCACCTTTCTTAATTTCCTCCGGATAGATTTCCCGTGAGACCATGCCGATATCCACAACTTTGGCCAGGCAATCAGCCATCCCCTTGCCAGCGCCTCCAGCACCAACATCTAACCTTACCTTTGGGTGAATCTTCTGAAACTCCTCAGCCCATTTAACCACCATGGGATAAAGTGCCCAGGCTCCTGACAGAGTTATTGTGCCTTTCAATTCCTCTTCTTTTGCTTGACTTATTTGAATCCCCATGCCAACGACGAGACTAATCAGTAATAAACCACTCAAGATCTTTCTCATTTTTCTCATTTTGTTTACCTCCTGGTCCCCTAGAATCCCAATTTCATAATTCCATGGCTTAACTCCCAACCCAGGCGTTGGATCTTGCCAATACCGACTGAAGAAGAATATAGACCCAGCTCCACAGGGGGATTCTCAAAGTGTCGAAGGACAGTTTAGTGTGGAGCAAGTGCTATGCCAGTTTCCTTTTCAGCCTTCTAAGCCTCTCCCTGCTTGGATAAGGACCGATCTTGATAACAAGAGCATTGACAATCTTGGGAAATATGATATAAAAGCTGTGATATTTAAAAGCAATCCGTATTATATCACGGAAATGACATGCAAAAATTCATGCCCCTTTTGCTTAATGTGTGGCGCGAGGCCTGCCGACATATCGAAATTGCGGAGTCAGTGGCGCGGATGGCTCCGGTACTCGTGCAGCGCTTACCTGTGGATCTCGTGGTGGTAAGACGCCTAGATCTGCAGCGTTCTTGCCTCGAGACAGTGGCTACCGGCCTGTGTCGATCGGTCCCCGTCCCAGGACGGGCCAGAACGGACTGCAAGCCTGAGGATGTTGAACGAATCCTTAGTTGGTGTCGCAAAGGCAATGTAATTCGCAGTCACGCCCGAGATGTCAGGAACCGCTTGCCAGGAGTTGTACCAGCGGGTTTAGAGGGCAATCTGGTGGTAGGACCGCTGAATAGTGCAGCTGAGCCCATAGGTGTGTTGATCCTCGTTACATTACCGCCGCAGTCGTTTCGCGTGGAGCACGAGGCCATGGTACATGCCCTTCTTGAGCCATTCACTATTGCCCTTGAAAATGACCGGAGGATTCACGAACTGATTAAACTGCGCGAAGCAGCGGAGGCGGACAGACATGCACTCCTCACACGCCTGGGACGCCAAAACATCATCGACACAATCGTAGGAGTGGATTCCGGGCGTGGATTCCGGGCTCCGGCATGTAATGGAACGCGTTGAATTGGTGGCCCGAATAGATCCTCCAGTGTTAATCTTCGGGGAGACCGGTTCTGGCAAGGAAGTCATAGCGCGCGCCATTCACTCTCGTTCCAAACGATCTGCCGACCCCTTTCTTCGGGTCAATTGCGGGGCGATTCCACCAGAGCTGATAGACTCTGAACTTTTCGGGCATGAGCGAGGCAGTTTCACCGGTGCAATTGATACGAGAAAGGGCTGGTTTGAGCGAGCAGACGGCGGCACATTGTTTATGGATGAAATTGGGGAGTTACCCCTAGCAGCGCAGGTCAGGCTCTTGAGAGTTTTACAAGACGGTTTGTTCGAGCGTGTTGGTGGTCAGCGACAGCTCTATGTCGATGTGCTGCGCATTATTGCTGCGACTAACCGTGATCTTCGAGCAATGGTCGGCAAAGGCCTATTCCGCGAGGATCTCTGGTATCGGATCGCTGTATTTCCCATCGACTTACCGCCGCTTCGTGATAGGCTTGAGGATATGCCGGCCATGGCAGCCCATTTCGCACAAAGGGCTGCTAGAAGATTTGGATTAACCCCTCATGTACCAACACCAGAGGACATTAATCTCTTGGTTTCTTACCATTGGCCTGGTAATGTGCGCGAGCTGGCTACTGTAATCGACCGAGCCGCTATCCTTGGCAACGGTCGCTGCCTGGAAATCGCTAAGGCTTTGGGGTTCGACACACAGGCAGTTCCATTGAAGGCCTCTCCCGTACTACAACCGATCCTCCATCCAGAAGCGCCAACCCAATTTCTAGCACTTGATACCGCTACAGCTCGTCACATCGAAACCGCATTAAGCCAGACTCATGGGCGGATTGAGGGACCGTACGGTGCTGCACAACTGTTGGGCATTAATCCTCACACTCTACGAGCTCGGATGCGTAAGCTCTGTATAGACTGGAAAAGATACAGGCCCAAAAGGAGTTAAAAAAGGGCTGAGATTGCTCCCGGGTCGTCTTTAGATTTTGATGGCGAAGCAACACCTTGGAGATGGTCCGAAGGGGTAACGGGATTCTATGTCCCTAGGTCGTTCCTGCAATGTGGAGATTTGGGTTCGCCCAGCCAATGATCAGGCCTTTATTGGTAGATGCCAGCGCTGGTTTACCGGTATTCAAGGGCCAGTCTGGAAAAAGGCTCACTTTGACTTTCTCCCAATGAGCTCCGCTCCTGCTGCGCATCAATTTTATTACGCCATCACGACCTCTCTCTTTCCAGGCCAAATAGAGATGCCCCCCGTAGCCACCCAGCGCAGGCCTGGCATCAGTTCTCTCCTCCAACGTCACGTGATTCTCGAAAGCAACCCCATCCTGGCTACTCCTCACATTGAGCCTACAGTCATCTTTGCCATTCCATGCAATGAAAAGCAGGGGGCCCAAAGTTGCCAGCGCAGGGCCTGATTCTGCTCTTCCGAGGACCCTGGTTTCATTTTCCCACCTTATCCCGTCGCCGCTTAACATGATCTTCAGGTATGAGCCTTCTCTTGGTTTCCCTCTCCAGGCGAGATAAATACGGCTTTTGAAGACCGCCAATGCTGGCCCGGACGGAGATGAAGCATCCAGCGTAACCCTGTTTAACCATGTGTCTCCCCCATCAGAGGATTGTATCACATTTATTCTATGCTCCGGGTCCTTTCCTGTCCATGCCAGAAAAAACCTGTTATTGAAGAAGGTCAATGCGGGTCCTCGATGTGACACCTCACCATCGACTGCCTTTGTGGTAAATTGAGGGAGCATGGTATGGAAGGCAGAGGAATAGTGTCGTAGCTGTTCGTACCTCAGCCTCAATCCGGAAGACCCAGTCATGGGATCCGCTGCTTCAGTCCAACACATGATGAGTGGCCTTTTTGTCTCTCCACCGCGGTCATCAATATAGCTTCCATAAGCAAGCGCAGGTCCAAACGGGCTCATCGGGCTGATCCTGGCTTGAACATTAAATCCAAGTGTCTTTCCGAACACCTTTGCCGTGGAATTTGCTATGGAAAACGAGCCTACATACAGAACGCACACTAAAGCCTTGGTGAGTTTCCAGGAAACGCACAGCTTATGAGCAAAACAGTGGTAAGCCTTACCGAACCACTTGGCAATCCACACAAGGGCATGCCAAAAGAATTTAGCGGGCTGCCACCCAAAAAATTTATAGGACCAGTCACCTGCCCATTCGTCACACCTCCAATACCCATCATCGCGCCTTTCCGCACATTTACCAATTTCAGCCCCTGCATAGTTCTTGCACGGTAGCATTAGCATAGCCTACCTCCATTTTATGAAAAACTCGTTCCGGGCTCTGCCTTGGGGAAAGTAAACCCCACGATTGTGGGGGCATTCCTCAAGGCACTGCATAAGGTGGGCAATATGGTGCTCGAGTTGTCATCGAGCGCTAGAAATGATATTCGAGTGTCCCGAAAATGCCTTTCTGGCCGCCTACGTGGCCCTCAACATTTACCAAAAGGCTAGGGGTCAAATTAATGTCAATGCCCCCAAAACCGCCAAAACTGTCTTCCTCCAGCTTATCCTGTAGTACGTATGAGATAAGAGGTGGAGGAAGGTTCTCCAGTAGATGGCGCTCCGTATCTTCATCATAACGAAAATAGACTCCCCCTATATAGGTGGAAACCCGAGAGCGCGCCACCCCCAGCTCTCCCGTGGCAACAAGTTCTCGCCACTCCGTTTCTTTTCTCCACTGGCTAGCTCCGGATGAATTGTACTCGTACTCAACAGCTCCGCTCGAGTATTCTCCCTGGAGAGCACCATACAATCCCCGAAACCAACCTCGTTTCACCTCAAAAAGATTGAGCCGTAGCCCCCCGCCGTAGACGAAACCGAGGTCTGAGAATTCCCGATAAGCGACGCCAGCCTCGGCAAAAACCTCAACATAATCGGTCAGACCGAATCTGATGCGAAGGGAATCCATATGCACTCTGGTGGGGAAATCGTCCTTTTCCACGCCTGCAATGGGGATCTCTGTAATAGTGGTTGTGGTACCATCAGAGGTGATCTCTTTGCGTTCGGTGAGCTCGGGTTCGACCTCCCGATAGGTATGTCGGAGACCAAGGGAGAAGTCACCCCGGCCCATGTTTCTACCGCTTCCCTTCGGCGCGAACTCCACCGTTTTTGGGAGAGGTTTTGCCTTGATTTCCCTCGGTGGTGGCGGGGGCGGTGGCCGCTTTACCTCCTCACGCTTCTCTACAGATGGAGTCGGAGCTGGAACCTCCTTGATTTCTGGAGGTTTTTCAGGAGCTGGTGGAACTTTGACGGGTCTTTCCGGGACGACAGGTGCCGCCTCTGGGGGTGGGCGGACTTCTGGAGGGGTTACTTCCACTTCTATAGGCGCCTTCTTTTCCTCTAAGTCGTCCGTGATCAACGACTCTTTCTCGTGGATAGCTACATATTCAGCAACCTTCTGTCTTCTCAGTTCTTCCCTCTTCAACTTGGCTTCCTGCAGCACTGAGAAGGGGCCGATGTAGACACGGTACCAATATCCCTTATTGGGGATTCGTTCACGCTTGGCAATCGCATCGTAGCCCTGATTTCGTATCCTTTCGACATCCCTGCCGGCGTTTTTCTTCAACCGGAATGAACTGATGTGGAGGTAATAATATTTCTCTGCGCTACAAAAGACATTCGGAATACAAAACATCAGTATTACTAAGGCCAGCATCAACGAGAGAGGTATCCGGAAAGAGGATTTTATTGTGAAGTGTTCAATATATAACATCCCATTTTGACCTGATTGGCCCAATATGTGGCGAAGGAGCACTCTCATGGCATCTCCCCTATAGGCTATCCCAATCGAGGGAGCATCAAATTAATTCCCTGAATCTAATGAGAATGGTAAGCAAGAACCATACCCAAATACTGCAAAGGAATCCCACATTGGCGTATGAGCACTGCAGAGGTAGGAGAACATGATAAAAAGGGTGCAACGGTTAGCAGTCGGTTGTCCAACACCCATTTCCGCCAATTCTCAAATCCATATGAACCATTCCTCGTACTCCATTGAGGCTTTGATACCGTTTCTCGGAACTGTGAGATGGGGGATGGAGCAATTTCTCTATTTTTGAAGATAACAAGTGTCATCTTTTGTACACGCTTTATCATCGCACGCCATAGTGACGCAGCACAAAAACTTTATCCAGCTCCTCCTCCCTTGATTTAACCTCTGGGCTCCCGGGAAGTTCATACGATCGGGTCAGGCATACTTTATTACGAAGCGACAGAGGCGGCGGGAGTGGGTGTCTGTTTGAACCGCAATCAATCAATTCCACCCTAGGAAGCCTGGTTTCGAATACAGTTAGAATTAGTTTTAAAGTCACCGTGTAAATCCTGACCTTCGTATTTCCTTGACTTTTGAGCCAAGCTTTCGCAATACTACCAAATTGAGATAGCCTAAGACCAATAATGCGTGAGGCAGCTATCTCACGGGTCCATGACTGACCCACCCGGTCTGGGGGAACCGTCAACTATTAACCTTTTTGATTACCCTAAGTCCGCTCTAGTGACTCCGTCGGTGCAAGGGAGAAAAGACAGGCTGACGGGGAAGAAATAGAGGGCAGGTAATCGGAAGGCCTCCAAAAAGGCCTTCATTGGACACCATGACTGTGTCCGCCGAGGGCCTTTTGTGCTTTCAGGAGGTGGGAGGGAGCTGAAGGTGGCTCTGCAGCGCGGGAATTAGTCTTACCTTTTTTACCTGTGCGTCGCTCTGACTCACCGCGTAATAGACTATAGCCCAATGGAGATAGGTTATGGGTAAGATTGCTGAAGCTACAGTTAGTGGCGCTTCTGGGAAAGAGTACGACTTTGATTCATACACATTAGATACACAGTTCAAAGACATGGGAGCTGTTTATATCTTCACAAGACGAATAGTAGATGCTGATGGTAATGGAATTCATACTTTTCTTTACATCGGTGAGACCGGAGACTTGGCAGACACGATTGCCAATCACGAAAAGTGGGCGTGTGTAACACAGCGCAACGTAAACTGCATCTGTGTGCACACCGATGATAATGAGAATTCCCGCAAGGCCAAAGAAACCGATTTGCTGCAAGCTTATGAGACTCCATGCAACGATTAATGATTCGCTTGTTGGTCAGGCTTCACTATTTTGCCTGCCACCAGACCTCGAACCGAATCATAATATCGTTTAAATTCATTTTATTACCTCCTAATATCCTTGACCAGAGTGTTTGTATTTCAAAGTGTGTCGTTTTGGCTTTTAATTAATAAAGTTGCCATTTTTCGGTTAAACTTCCTACCTGAATTAGTTTACAGGTTGCTCTCCCAGCGATCGCAGCTCCTGGTGCTCCAATTTACACGCCGTTTCAGCCAGGGCGTTATCGTCGGCTCTCGAGTGGGTATTCTATTGCGTGAGAAAAAAGGAAGTAGGTGTTTATTTGAATCGCTATCTGTAGCTTTCCCCTCATTCATTCCCTTAGATGTGCAATCCGGCAGCCCCTCGGTAACCTCACATGGGTTTTGATATTCCTATCATATCCAAGCTCTTACAGAGGTGCATATACTGGCAAGATACAACTTCTACAGTTCAATTTCCGGGATGTGCCTCAAAGATTGTACAGCTACTAAACAAGATGATAGGCAATGCGAGTAGGAGGCGATATTGAATTATTGAAGGACGTTATATATAGAGGTTACGCTGCTGAATTTATTTGACGGAAATAAATCCCCTCCTTACTAGATACTCTATACTCCTGTCATGATTTTCATAGATTTCATCAACATTCTCTATCGCAAGCAATTCGATGGCAACATAGGGGACGTCATGTTTGGACATAGTAGAAAAGATGACATCAAAATCCAACTCATTATCAGACAAAACCGGCTGGGCCTTGCGATCCTTTGATGTTTTTAGGTGTATATAGAACATTTTGCCTATATTCTTTTCCAAGAATATCTGGGCATCCATTGGTTTCGTCCAAACCCTTGCAGCACTGAAAAAGTTGGCCGTATCAAACTGCCACCCCACTTTTGGGTTTACATTCCCAAAAAATTCAGTAATCCCAAAGTAGGTTATACCATCACCCTTGAGTACTTCTAAGGCATTTTCTACGACAAACTGTAGACCAAATTCCTTGGCCGCTTCAGCGGCCTTATTGGCGATTTCAATTGCCCTGCTAAGTTCATTAACACTCCAGCCTTTCTTATTTTTATTGCTAAAGAACTCCGATCCACACCCCAGACTACGGATGGTCTTTGGGCCTTCAAAAACTGCCGCATTCTTTACAGCTCGAGAAAATACTTCCCAGAAATCTTTATCCAAGAGACCTTTCTGTATTGCATAACCGATTTCTATCTTTTTACTGCGCGCATAATCAGCAATTTCCTTACATTCGTCCAAGGTAAGCACCGCACTGGGATCTCGAAGCTCAATCCAGGAAAAGCCCTTATCACTGGCATAATCAACCATGATCTTTTCATTATCCAGCGCCACCGGCAAACATGCTATAAAGTTTTGGGTGGTGAAGCCCAGTTTTAAATTGGGGTACTTTTCGAAAAAGAGCTGTCGCTTCTCCGCTTGCGAACTACATGGCACTAAGAGCACCATCAGTGCCCCGACAATTAGAAGCAAGGGCGCAAGATTTCCAAAATAGGACCTGCCGTTTCTCATCTCTTACCTCCTTTATATAAGGCCATCTTTAGATTTTATAGTTGTCTTGGTGCTATGACCATGTCAAGGGACTTGTTCTTGAGATTTTACAAGATGCGCACGGCCGGTGTCCCGATGACTGCCGGCACTCCTGAAATCTCCTTTGGGCAATTTGCTCACTCCCCCATATCAAAACAGGTGAAGATACAAATACATACAGCGGTCAGGCAGAATCAAGAGCTTGATGAAATGGAAAGAAAAGCAGCCAGAGGTGAGGATCTGATTCCGCCTGTGTAGCCGAATCAGGTTCACTCTAGACAATGAGGGCAAAATTTGTCAAGTATTTCTTTTTCTTAGGGTTTTCGTGGCTTGGGTGAAATCTGTATCACGTCATGGGCCGAGGTCACGATCTTATTGAAAGGTACAACATATTGTGGGACGGAGCGGTGAGCCAGATGTATAACATACTTACCATATCTAGAACCTAAGACCAATTCTCTTCTATTAAAGCTCACAAGTGCTAGTCTTTACTTTCGCCCTCGAACTGACCAGTCAGTGAGAACGTGATCATTTTTTCCTCCGGTTCTCTGACGACCATTCCCCTTTCCTCAAGGTATCTCAAGTGAGCAATAGCCTCTCCGGTGGCGAACCACTTTTGTGCTGCTGGGAATTGCTCCCAAGACTCAGAGCTAATATCCCAGGACATCTCCGAGGCAACCTGAAAGGCGTTCTTTGGCGCCTTGCTTAGGATTAAGACGATTTCACCAGCTCTCTTCTGGTGATGCCTTTTCAATTCTTGAATCCTTTCTTTATGGTTCCTGAAAGGATGTCTGTGTCCGGGCAATACGAGATCGACCTTCAACTCATAAACCTTGTCCAGACTCGCTAGATAGCTCTTCAGTGGATTCCCCTGATCTGACCAACATTGAATGTTCGGCGTTATATCATTGAGGATATGGTCTCCAGAGACCAGACTCTTTGTGGCGGGTTCGTATAGACAGGTATGACCTCTGGTATGACCGGGGGTCTCTACACATTTAAAGAGGTAATCTCCAATACTGATTGTATCCCCGTCTTTTAAAATACTCAATTCAGGAATCCACTCTGGGCTATACTTGTAGCCGGGATGGCCATGGAGGGCCACTCGAAGCTCATTTTCTGGAAAACCATTCATACCGGCGTAGTCAATCATGGATTGCCAACCACTCCAGGCCTCAATGATTTCCGCATCCGGCTGGTTAAAATATATCTTGCTGGTATCCCTGACCAGCTTTGGGACAAGGCCAAGATGATCGGCATGCAGATGGGTAATGAAAAAGTCAGTCATCTCTAAATCCACGCCCAGTTCTTGCAGACCAGTCTGCATAACCCTAAGGCACTCTTTTCGATTTAAACCCGTGTCAATGACTAAATTCCTGTCTGAGCCCCTTATCACATAGGAGTTGAGGGACTTGAGGGGACTCCCGGGCAGGGGAACTTCGATTCGAAACAAATTAGGTAGAACCTCTTCAATCATAGGCGTCTGGTACAAGGCCGCACTCCTCGCCTTTGACCCGGGCAAATCTATTATGGGGTCACCGCAATCAAAATAGTGATAAGCAGTCTCACTGCGAGGACTTTTGGGCCTTTTCCAGGATTTCTCTGATAAAGGGGAGAAGATAGAGCTCCTCTGTTTGAAAGGAAGACAATGCCCGGGCGAGGATTTCTATCTGGACTTCTAGTGGCGCAGAAGGGTCCAGAAAGATCTTATAGACCCCCTTGACCTTACAGAGACCTCCCTCAATGGAAAGATCCGCCTCTCCCAATTTTTCATAGACAATCTCAATGCCCAACCTAAAAGCAAGATCTTCAAGATATTCCACAATCTTCCTGTTCTGCATGCCCATCAACCCTGAGCGGTGGAGGTTTCCACGCTCACTGTACTGATTTGTAAGCTAATTTGCAAGCATGCCACGATTTCGGGGCGATTGCTGTTAAAACCGCATGGGTCCGTATTATCTGCCGCTCTCTTTAGTTCAAGAGAGACTGTCGAAAAAGTCCCGTTGGTGAAGGCGATTTCCCTGTGAGATGGCGTTTTTCTAGATGCCGTCTTTAGACTACCTGGTTCAGCTGGCCTTTGTTTACCCTTTTGTTCCCATTTTCTTCTTTTTGGATCTCACCCTTTCCTCAGGTGCCCTATGTGAAACCGTAGTTCAGGATCTTTTCGATGTTGTGCACCATGCAATAGAGCGACCATTGAATGGTGACCTTGATCTTTCCCCTCAGGGTAAAACGATCTAAGCGCTTGTGAGCCCGGATATTGGCAAAAACAGGCTCTGCTACAGCGATACGCTGAGGGTAGATCCTGCGCCCCTGTGGGGTATCGACCTTCGCCGCCATCCTCCTCAACAGATGGGTGGGCTCAACCCCAATGGGCACTATCAGATACTTGCGTTTGCCACCCCTGGCAGTCAGACACCTGCTCTGTGCTGGACACCCTCCACAATCCCGCTCATCAGCAACGTATCTTCGCTTGAGCATGCCATCGGCATGGATGTGCCTGGCATCGAGCTTCAGTCTCTTCCCGCTCGGGCACACATACTGATCACAGGCTTCATCATAGTCGAAATCCTCCAAGCGAAACCGCTTTCTTGGCCTGCGCCGTGTGGCAAACCGCGGATCTCGCTTCCGGAAAAACCTATCCGGTATGTAGGCATCCAGCCCCATCTCTTCGCAGGTGCGGATATTGGTTGTGCTGTGGTAATTGCTGTCGGCGGTCAGGATCTTTCCCGCAAAACAGTCCTCACCATGACCGATGATCCGCATAGTCCTCTTCGCCCCATCGAGCATGGGGGGCCCATGGGCATAGTCCTGACTATGGCCAAAGGCCTCAGCATGGATGATCACCTGATGCTTGGCATCGATGAGCGCCTGGCCGTTGTAACCCTGAATGGGCCCGTGGGAAGTCCACATCCTCGCCGACTCATTATCGGTGAGGTTACTGGTGACCTCCTTGCCCTTGGGCCCATAGGTGGGCTCATTGTCCCTCAAAAACCGCTCAATGCGAGCAGCCTTCTTCCGCAGTGTCTCGATCTGCTTCTCGCGGTCTACTCTGCCGGTTGGAATCCCTGCGTTGGGGCACTCCTCATCCCGCTTGTCTTGGGTCGCATGCTCCTCAACGAGCTCCTTCACCTTGGCCTCCATGCGCTCCTTCTTCCTGCGAAGCTCCGCATGGGTCCCCGTCCACTGCTCGGAGGCGTTGGAAGGGAGCCTCAGACCATCCAGGGCAAAAAAGGTGCCCCCCAAAAGCCCCATTTCCTCACAGACCACAAGCACATCCCGAAACAAGGACACAATCTCATCCTTCATGGAGGAGACAAAAGCCGCAATGGTGCTGTGATCAGGGTACTGCCCGCAGGAGAGCGCCATAAAGGTCACATTCTCCAAACAGGCCCGCTCGATCTTGCGGGAAGAGTTCAGCCCCCGGGAATAGCCAAACAAGACGACCTTGAGGAGCACCTTCGGGTCATAGGCCAAGCGGCCGGTGTCATCATTTTGGTACTTCTCATCAAACCGGCTCACATCCATGCGCTCTTCAACCAGGGTGTGGATGGCGAACTCCAGGGTACCTGGCACGATCTGATCCTCCAGAGAAACAGAAAGCATGACCATCTGCTTATAGCTGTATGGTTTGTACTTTGCCATGATTTATGTGCCCTCGCTCAGCTGTTTTTTCGATTTCATTTGAGCACCAACGGAATGGTCACTGTATAGCACAAAAACGTCAATTATAGAAGGAAAAACAAGAAGTTACATGAAAAATTCTCTTATCTATGATGCCTCAATTGCAGATAGGATTGATAGTAAGAGGTAGGATTCGACTGAGCAAAATCCGGGGGTTTTTCGACAGTCTCAGATGAAGTAGGCAGGGTGGATTCGATCGCAATAATTGCAGATTTGAAACGCTAATCGATAAGATGGTATTACGATAGTTGAGTCTTTTAGCAGAGGGAGGTTTACTACCAGCTAAACTGAAGGCTGTCACCGACCTCTTTAATAAACGCCGCTTGTTGTTTGGTGAGTCTGTCGCTTATAATCGTTGCGATCCTATGCATGATGATGAACCCGATGTGGTTATTCTTGTGACACAAATTCAACAGCTCAACCCCTGGTATCTTGATAACTCTGGACTTTCCAGTGCTATAACAAGAGAGGGTAGCTTTATGAGGTGGGATTAAGGCAGACCACCCGAAACACTCTCCCGGTTCTATTGTGGTGACCGTCATCTTCTTTGATGTCTCGCGGTAGGGCAGCTCAAACCTGAGATCCACGCTTCCCTCCTCCAAGATAAAGAAATGATCGGCCCTCTCCCCCTCAGTGAGGATCCTATCACCATCGTTCAGAATTAACTCCTCACATAGCTTTGCTATGTCCTCCAACTCCTCCTGACTCAATCCTTTGAATATTTTAGCTGAGGCGATTTTCTCTCCGTTCAGCATCGGTTAACCCTCTTTCAGGTAATAGTTATGCTTGGACCAAGACTTGTCCATTTATCCCGCGCAACTATTCTGCTAATGCTTCTACAACATCCGTGTTGCTGAGGATTCCTACTATCTCATTGCCGTCAAAGACGGGCGCCCTTCTAATGTTGGCCATCTTCATAAGCCGGACCACGTTCTTTATGTCCAACCCCGGTGAGACCATCAGGAGAGGCTTGGTCATGATCTCTTTCACCTTGGTATATTCCAGATCCCTCCCTGTCTCCACCACCTTGCTGACGATATCCTTGCGGGTGATGATGCCATAGGCGTCGTCATGATCCTTCCTGTCAACGATGAAGCAAGAGGCACCTTGTTCTTTCATCCTGATGACCGTCTCTTTAATGGTGGCGTCCTCCTGAATGTATTTCACATCCCTGGTCATCAGGTCTTTCGCCTTGATCATGGTTTTCCCTCCTCTGCGAAGTTTAAGCTCCTTAACCCGACTCATCCTTCTAGAATGTGCCGGGCCCATTAGCATCTTGGATACCACCGCGGCCCCGCGCCTCCCACAGGTAGTCACCGATGGAACCCATGGGTTCCGGACTAGATCGGGGTGAGAAGTGGGCAGTCAGTCCCTTGGTGCTATCAACCTTAACAGATATTGGGTTGATACTGCCCGTCACACAACCGCTCCAGTGGTCGAACTCATAACCCGATGCCGGCACCGCTTCGATGGTAACCTGTCTAATGACCTTGAACTCATAAGTGGCGGGATAAGAAGGGGGAGCAGATCCATCAACCTTGACACTACCACGATCACCTGGACTGACGTTCACGGTCAGTCTTAACGGGCCATCGTCTCACTTTGCCTCGGCCGGCTCTACCGTGAATGCCACCACCATCAGGGGCAGCACCAACACTAGGATCAACCATTGCGATAGGGTTTGAACCAGTTTCCTTTTCACATCCTCTCCCCTCCTTCTTGGTGTATTGGCTACTGTCCCGTTTCAACCTGACTCCGTGCTTCACTCCTGGCCAGGTCTTCCAAGGTGGTTGACTCCAATACGCTATCAATCGCTCTCTTCACTTTTATCCATAACTTTCGGGCCGCGCAGGAGTCGGCACGCGGGCAAAGCATTGGATTATCTACGCAGCTTACAGCCGCAGTCGAACCTTCCATTGCTTGCAGAATTTCGAGAAGGCTTATCTCTGACGGTGGCTTAGTCAGTATGAACCCACCCTTGGGCCCCTGGACACTTCCTGCAAGACCGCCTGCCTTGAGCAGGCCGAACAGCTGCTCCAAGTACAGGCTTGAGATCCCCTGCCTTCTGGAGATGTCTTTAATCACTGTCGGGCACTCTGTCGGCTGGAGGGCCAAATCAAGCATTGCGCGGATAGCATAACGTCCTTTGGTAGAGACCTTCATCGTTCTCGTACTTATATTATCATACTACTCATATAAGGGCTCATCCGGTATGTCAAGCCTTCTTTTCGGCTCTCTCAGGATTGGGGATGATTTTCTCATGGTCCCCGTTGAAGCCCCTTTGAAGCCTTTCTGATCACTTGCCCGCTATAACCCGTTCGATTGTGGCCTGAAAATCAAATTGAAACTCAATATTGTTTTGAAACTCCTCTAGCGAAAGTAGGACCATCATAGAAGTCTGTATGATCGAATCTGAACAACGGCAACTGCATACTTCAAGATGCTATTAGATAGCTCGGGGGCAATTCTGATTATCCTGCATTTCGATCGCAATTAAATAGCTTCACCGAAGCATATTCCATCGGTAACCTTCACTTACTTCCAATCGTTCATTGCACCTCAATCGGATCTATGATGATCCAGCTCTAGCAAAAAGGGCTGGGTTCTTACGGTTATCAAAACATCTTGCTGTTATTGGTTTAAGTGGAATACTATCACCAGCACCAGGGATTATTTGGAGGGCTTGAGTTTTTTTGCCGCCGAGGCGGGAGAACCGAAGGCTTAGCATAATAATAGGTTTCAGAAAGGAGGGAACTCATATGAAAAGGTACGGCGATTTTATCACCTCTGAGCAGGACATAGCCTTTTTGACCACGATTCGAAAATACATTGATGGAGAGGTTATGCCGGTCCGAATGCAATTGGATGAAGACTACTCTGCCTTTCAGAAGGCTTACGCGGGACTCGTAAAGCTCGGCATCCAGAAGCGGGGGTTCTCGTCAAGATATGGGGGTCTGGGGATAAGGTCGGCAACCACCGTCTGTGCCATCGCTGAAGAGATATCCCGGGGGGATAGCGGCGTTTCTCTTCACGCCCTGATCATACCATGGTGTATGGCGGCCGCCATGGGGGCGCGCAATACCACAGTGATGGACAAGTTCATTCCTATGTTCTGTGAAAACACGCCCCGATGCGGCTGTCTCGCCATTACGGAACCGGCAGGGGGCTGCAATATCGAAGATGCGGCCGAGCATGGCCGTAGCATCCGTACCACAGCCAGGCTGGATGGTGATGAATGGGTCATCAACGGTGAAAAGATATGGCCCAGCGGCGCAAGCATCGCCGACCTGTACTGTGTCGTTTGTACAACCGACCCTCACCTAAAGGAGGAAGGTCTGGCGCTTATCTATGTCCCCAAGGACACCACGGGGCTTTCCTTTGGCAAACCAGAGGAGAAAATGGGCATGAAGGTGACCGATGTAAATGCGGCCATCTATTTTGACGAGGTACGGGTGCCCAAGGAGTATCGAGCCGGGGGGCCAGGGGTTGACTGGCAGCTATTCAGAAACAACATCGGTTGGGGGAGGCTGACCAGTGCCCCCATGACCCTGGGAAATGCCCAGGCGGTTCTAGAGATTATTATGGAATACACGGGGACTAGGTTGTATGGGGGAAAAGCAGTACGAAACCATTCTCTCCAGGCGGCTATGCTCGCTGATATGGCCATTGGCATAGAATCGGCCCGCGCCTATTACCTCTCTGTAGCGGCCATGTTCAATAACCGAGAAAAATATGGCAATCCCGGTGACGACTACCTCTTGGCCAGGGCCAGTGCAGCCAAGGTATATGCCTGTGATGTGACTGAAATGGTGTGTAATAGGGCCATGGAGCTCATGGGATCCTATGGCTATGCCCGAGAATTTCACGTGGAAAAATACCTGCGGGATAGCAAGATTATCCAGTTGTGGTTGGGAGGTGGTCAGCTGGCCCGTTTAGACGTGGCTCAAAGCTACTACCCTTACATTCAACGGTCATGAGCTGGGATTTTGAAAGAGGCATAATCCAGGGCTAGCGTGAGAATTCGCCCTGAGAAAATGAGGGTAAAGGAGAAATAACTAGAAGACCTTTCGATCACGATCCTGAGGGGCGCTAGGATAGTAAATGCTGGTCGAAGCAAAACCTGTTGTATCACCTCAATCTATGTCGCAAGTAGGTATAGCGCTTTTGCGTCCTATCGTTCTTGACCCCAATCGCCAGCGCCTTCTTAGTGCCAACCATTACCACCAGGTTCCTGCCCCTGGTAACAGCTGTGTAAACGAGATTACGTTGCAAAAGCACATAGTGCTGCGTGAGGAGGGGAATAACCACGGCAGGGTATTCAGAGCCCTGAGACTTGTGAACTGATACGGCATAGGCCAGAACGATCTCGTCTAGGTCCGTATAATCATAGACCACATCTCTTCCATCAAAGGAGATAGTCACCTCCTGGTCCTCCAGATCGATCCTGGTGATTCTCCCGATGTCACCGTTAAAGACCTCCTTGTCGTAGTTATTTCTGACCTGCATAACCTTATCGTTTACCCGAAAGTTCCTGGTGTCTCGCATGACCCCATCTGATGTTGGATTCAGAGCCCTCTGCAACTCCGCATTCAGGTTTCCGGCCCCCACTACTCCCTTATGCATAGGGGTGAGAACCTGGATGTGGTCAATAGGATCAAATCCAAAACGGCGAGGAATCCGCTCCATGGTAAGTTCCAGTATGATCCTGAGGACCTCTTCCGGGTCTTCCTGCTCAATGAAGTAGAAGTCCTCCTGTTTTCGCCCGGCAGATTTGAATGAGGGGAGCAGGCCATTATTGATCTTGTGCGCATTAACGATAATGAGGCTTTCCTTGGCCTGACGAAAGATCTCATTGAGCTCCACTACCTCTATTTGCCCTGATTCGATAATATCTTTGAGCACATTTCCAGCCCCAACAGAGGGAAGCTGATTCACATCCCCCACCAGGATGAAGGTAGCCCCGGGAGGAACGGCCTTCAGGAGGTGATGCATCAGGATGGTATCGATCATCGAGGCCTCATCTATAATCACAAGATCACAGTCCAGGGGGTTTAGCTCGTTTCTCTGGAATCCCCCTTTCTGGACGCTGTACTCCAGCATCCGGTGAATGGTCTTGGCCTCGTGACCAGTAGCCTCGCTCATCCGCTTTGCAGCCCTGCCTGTGGGAGCAGCGAGCATGGTCTTCACCCCGAGCCTTGAGAAGATCCTAAGAATGGCATTGATGAGCGTGGTTTTACCTGTACCAGGACCGCCGGTAATTACCATTGCCTTATTTTCAAGAGCGCATCGTATTGCCTCCACCTGTCTCCCCGCGAGGGTGATGGCAAGTTGCCCCTGCACCCATTCTATAGCTTTGTCTGCCTCGATCCGCCGTATGGATTCAGGAGTGTTTATCAGGGTTTTCAGCCGAGTAGCGATACTGGTCTCGGATAGGTGAAACTTGGCAAGATAAACAGCCCTCTTGTCCTCCGTGAAATCCCCCGTATCCTCCTTCAGGACCTCAATGACAATTAGGTGGGCTTCTTCAATAGCAGCAAACGCCTTGACAATGACTTCTCCACTCACCCCCAGGATCTCCCCGCACTTCTTAACGAGCGATTCATAAGGGTAGTACACATGACCCTCATCAGCGAGCTGGTGCAGGACATAGAGTATTCCTGCCTCCGCCCTTAGTTCGGAGTCTTTGTCAAATCCTAGCCTCTCCGCAATACGATCGGCACTCAAAAAACCAATCCCGAAGATGTCCGTTGCGAGCCGGTATGGGTTCTCCTTTACCACGTGTATTGATCGGCCTCCGTATTGTTTGAATATCTTCGTAGCATAGCCTGAACCCACACCATGTGTCTGGAGGAAGATCATCACCTCTCGGATCTCTTTCTGATCTTCCCAGGCCTTCTTGATCATCCCGATACGCTTCTCCCCAATGCCATTAACTTCAGCCAGTTTCTCAATCTCGTCTTCGATGACATCGAGGGTTGTCTTGCCGAATTTCTCGACGATCCGCCTGGCCATAACAGGACCAATGCCCTTGATGAGACCTGAGCCCAGGTATCTTTCGATGCCGTAGACCGAGGCGGGAACCAGGGATTTGTAGCGAACCACCTTGAACTGTTCGCCGTATTTCGGATGATTGGTCCATTCACCGCTCATCTTGATGATCTCACCGGGGGTCGGCGCCACCAGGTTTCCAACAACGGTAACGAGATCCCGGCGCCCCTGTACCCTTACCTTGGCAACGGTGTAACCGTTCTCGTTGTTGGTGTAGGTTATTCTCTCAATCTGGCCCTGGAGGAAGACTTCCATGCTCATGCCCATTTTCTCTCCCTCTATACCATATTCACCCGAGAATGACGAGAGTGCGTTTGAGGCCCCACCAAGTTGGATGGGCTTCTACATAGTTCTTGATATTGGGTTTGTTATCGTCTATTTCTATAGGCACCATGAGCATATCGCCCAACAGGGTCACAATCGACCTCTCGGCCCTACAGCACAATCTGTCGAGGGTAAGGGAACTGGTGGGACAGGCCACCAGGATCATGGGGATTGTCAAATCCGATGCCTATGGCCATGGCCTCATCCCGGTAGCCAGGGAATTAGAGAAACTCCAAATAGACTCCCTTGGGCTGGACTACCTCTCTGAGGCGATAAGGCTTCGAGATGAGGGAATTAGAACGCCGGTGGTAATCTTACTTGGAATAAGCACACCCCAGGATGCGAAAAAGGTGCTCGATTATAACCTGACCCCTGTTATCTTCGATCTTGATTCTGCCCGGACGCTCTCCGAGGAGGGTAAGAAGGGTGGAAGAGCGATCAAGATTTACGTAAAGATCGACACGGGAATGGGCAGGCTTGGTATCGACTTCAAGGAGACCGAGGCATTTTTGAAACAGCTTATCCATATGAAGGGGATAAAGGTCCAAGGCCTTTTCTCCCATCTCTCTGCAGCCGATGAACAAGACCCACTGTTCACCCACACGCAGATCAAGAATTTCACGGAGGCCATTTCTGCCAGTCAGAGGCTTGGCCTGGAGCTTCCTATGAACAGTCTCGCAAACAGTGCGGGAATCATGAGGTACAGGGATGCCCATCTCGACCTGGTGAGGCCGGGCATCATGCTTTATGGTGCACTTCCCTCCCCGGAGTTCGCAAACCCTCCACCCCTGAGGCATCTGATGACATTTTGCTCCTCGGTCGTGCAGGTGAGGGAGGTTACGCATGGGACTCCGATTAGTTATGGTCGAACCTTTTACACCGATGGAGCAAGAAAAATAGCCATAATATCAGCAGGCTATAGTGATGGCCTGAGCAGGTCTATGAGCAACAGGGGCCAGGTCCTGATCCATGGGCAAAGGGCAAGGATTATCGGTCGGATCTGCATGAATCTCACAGTTGCCGATATAACTGCAATCAAGGATGTAAAGAGGGGCCACAGAGTGTGTTTCTTGGGCAAGCGCAAAGCAGATATGATCACAGCAGACGATGTGGCCCGCTGGGCTGACACAATCTCATACGAGGTCCTCTGCTCGATAGGGAGGAGAAACACACGGGAATACGTCTATGAAGAAGAAGCTGGCCAAGATCCTTGAGGATACCCTGGAGCTCTGCTTTAGGGAGGGGTATCTAAAAGAGATGCCCTTACCGGAGTTTGTCATTGAGGTCCCCAACAACCCAGATCACGGCCATTTTGCTACTAACGTGGCAATGGCCCTTGCTGGGGGGCAGGAGAGTTCTCCTTTGATGATAGCCGAGATAATTACCAGCAACTTAGTAGATCACGATCGCCTCATCCGGAGGACCGAGATAGGTGGTGCTGGTTTCATAAATTTCTTTATAACCAGGGAGCAATGGTATAATCTGCTATGGCAGGTTATTGATCTGAGGGATGACTATGGCCGGAGTTCCCTCGGGGGTAAGGAAAAAATACTGGTGGAGTTCGTCAGTGCAAACCCGACTGGCCCCCTGCATCTCGGCCATGGTCGGGGTGCAGCATTGGGAGACACCCTGTGTCGGATTTTGGATTTCAGCGGTTATGATGTGAAGAGGGAATTCTATATAAATGATACGGGCCAACAGATCAAGCTCCTCGGTGAATCCATCTATAGCAGGTGGCGGCAGTTCTCCGATCCATCCCATCCATTTCCATCAGGTGGGTATCAGGGAGATTACGTCCGGGAGTTGGCCCTTGGTATTCCGGAGGAAAGGGAATTGGAGAACCTTGATACGCATGAGGCCATCGATCTATTAGCTGAGCTGGGTAAGGAAAAGATGCTCCAGGAGATAGAGGAAGACCTGACCACGTTCAGGGTACGTTTTGACCTCTGGTATAAGGAAAGTGACCTCTACTCATCAGGTAAGATCGATGGTGCAATCAAATTGATCGAAGGAAAGGGCCTTCTTTTTGAAGAGGATGGCGCACTGTGGATCAGGACTTCCTCCTTCGGCGACGATAAGGACAGGGTCATTCGAAAGAAGGATGGGCAATTCACGTATTTTGCCTCGGACATCTCCTACCATCTCGATAAATGGAAAAGGGGGTTCAAGAAGGCAATAAACATCTGGGGGGCGGATCACCACGGGTATATAAACAGAGTTAGGGCAGCACTCGAGGCGGAAGGAATCTCGGGTGATTGGCTGGACGTTCTCTTAATCCAACTAGTCAAGGTGTGGGAAGGTGGGGCTGAAGTAAAGATGTCCAAGAGATCAGGGAGGTACATCACCCTAAGAGAGCTTATAGATGAGGTTGGGGTAGATGCGGTACGGTTTGTCTTTCTGAGTAAGGACCATACCTCCCCCCTTGATTTTGATATCGACCTGGTGAAGAGGAAGGACAGCGAAAACCCGGTATATTACGTCCAATATGCCCACGCCAGGGTCTGCAGCCTCTTTAAGAAGGCATCCGAGGAGAACATCCAGCTTCCTGAACACCCTGATCTCGTTCTTCAAAGATTGGTCTTGGATGAAGAAATCGACCTGATAAGGAAAATTGCCGAATTTCCCTCCCTTATAGACGAAGTTGCCGATGACCTGGGGCCTCACAGATTGACGTATTACTTACCGGAACTGGCCAGCAGCTTTCACAGCTACTACAATAAGCATAGGATCGTTACCGATGATAGGGCCTTAAGCCAGGCGAGGCTTTTCTTATGCCTCGGGGTAAAGATTGTACTCAAAAATGGCCTCAACCTCTTGGGGGTTAGTGCCCCCGAAGCAATGTAGACGGAGACAAGGAGATACACCCTTCAGCTAACGCTCAGTTCTCTCCTTCTGTTATCCATTGGTCTTGTGTTTCTCTTGGCCTGGGTATTCTCGCTGGGGATAATGGTTGGCAGGGGTTTCCTGCCAAGCACTATAGGCTCCTTCTCCTCCCTCAAGGAAAAGGCTTCAAAGGATGTGGAAGAGGAGGCAATCCATCACCTAATGCCGCTCAAAGACGAGGAGCTTACCTTTTATGAGAAGCTTGTGAGCAAGAAAGAGAGGACCAAGAAACGGTTACTATCTGACCGTTTTTCGAAAGACCAAGACAAGAAGAAAGAAGTTTCGCACTTACCAGATGATACCCGTAGCTATAGCGTTCAGGTAGCTGCGCTCAAGGATAAGGGGAAAACCGAAGAGCTGGTGGAGAGATTAACCAGGTTGGGCTATCAAGCTTACTATTATCAAACCCGCATCAATGATGAAATATACTATAGGATACGCTGCGGTCCATTCCCTAACTTAAGAGAAGTGAGGGAGTGTGCTAAGCGTCTGGCGGATAGAGAGGGCTTCGAACCCTTTATTATCCACCCTTCAAGTAGTGATTAGAGGCGGCGATCTTTCACTTTACTATCTGCATTGCTCATGCGCGAACACCAAAACCGTGCATCAAGGGGATATGGGAAGAGATCCTTGCCCACGCTTAGGAAGGCAAAGATCCAGGATGTGGAATCTATCCACGGAATCCTGAACCATTATGCAGACCAGGCGCTCTTGCTGCCTCAGTCACGAAGTGAACTCTATGAGCACCTCCGCGATTTCTACGTTGTAGAGAATAGCGAGGTAAGGGGCGTGGTGTTGGGCTGCTGCGGCCTCAGTATATCCTGGGAGGAATTAGGGGAGATAAGATCATTAGCTGTTGTTGAAGATGGTCAAAGAAGAGGCCTTGGCTCCAGGCTGGTTAAGGCGTGTCTCTCAGAGGCAGCTGAGCTCGGCCTGTCAAAGGTATTTGTCTTAACCCTGA
>SMTZ1_10005234_pt1 | contig 24881 bp, 23 predicted proteins | sample DeeMarSWOR136_30_FD_25667 | JGI IMG/M metagenome (IMG submission 25667) | reverse complement strand
CTCTCCCCATGATATCGCGCAGGCGTTGACCCAGTTGCTGATGGCGGAAGATCGGAGAAGGGAGATGGCCAACCGTGGCCGCCAATTGGTGGATGGCCTGGGGGCCGCGAGGGTCCTCAAGCACGTAAGGCGCGCAATGCTCACACTGAGAAGAGTACGTGAGGACGATTGTGAGTTGCTCTGGCTGTGGGCAAATGATCCGGATGTGCGTGCAGTCTCCTTCTCACCAGGGACGATACCTTGGGAACGCCATGTCAAATGGTTCAAGGCCAAGGTGATGGATCCCACGTGTGTGCTGTTCATTGCCACACACAGTAACGGGGCTCCTGTTGGACAGGTCCGGTATGACATCGAGGGCAAGCAAGCCACAGTCTCCGTCAGCATTGACCGAAACTTTCGGGGAAAGGGTTATGGTAGCGCAGTACTTGGCCTTTCCGCTCAGGAAGTCTTCGCTTCGTCAGAAGTCTCAGCCATCCACGCGTACGTGAAACCGGGCAATGAGGCATCGATTTGGGCCTTCGAGCAAGCCGAGTACACGGAGATGGGAGCGACGTCGGTTCATGGGCATGACGCAGTCCATTTCACCCTCAGGAAGAGTGAGTGAGGATGTCGGCTTTCATCGAGATTAAGGGACGGCAAATTGGGCTCGGGCGACCTGCCTACATCATCGCGGAACTGTCGGCGAATCATGCGAGGGATTTCGACCAAGCGGCCAGCGCTGTTCGAGTTGCCAAAGAAGTTGGCGCTGACGCCGTCAAACTCCAAACGTATAGACCGGATACGCTCACCATACGGTCAGGGAGCGACCATTTCCGCATCAGCGGCGGAACGCCTTGGGATGGTCGATTCCTCTACGATCTGTACGGCGAATCCTATATGCCATGGGAGTGGCAGCCGAAGCTCAAGGCCATTGCGGAGGAGATTGAAATCGACCTGTTCTTTTCCTCGAGGAGATGGGAGTGCCGGTACACAAGGTGGCGTCATTTGAAATCGTGGACATCCCCTTGATTGAGAAGATGGCGCGTACGGGGAAGCCCCTGATCATCTCAACGGGAATGGCCACGTTGGGAGAAATTGATGAAGCCGTTCGTGGTGCGCGAAATGCAGGTGCGACACAGATCGCCCTGCTCAAATGTACCAGCGCGTACCCTGCGCCACCGGAGGAGATGAATCTCCGTACGATTCCCCATTTGGCGGAGGCATTCGGGGTACCGACGGGGCTCTCCGATCATACGTTGGGAATTTCCGTACCGGTGGCCGCAGTTGCGCTGGGAGCCTGTATCATAGAGAAGCACTTTACGCTCTCACGGGACATTCCCAGCCCCGATAGTTGCTTTTCCCTGGAACCTCAGGAGTTCAAAACGATGGTGGAGGCGGTTCGGACCGTTGAAAAGGCACTGGGAGAGGTGCGATATGACGTAGGCGAGCAAGAAGCCCAAAGCCGTGTCTTTTGTCGCTCGCTTTTCGCGGTCAAAGATATAAGGGCAGGTGAAGTATTTACGGAAGAGAATGTGTGTTCCATTCGACCAGCACATGGACTACACCCTCGTCATCTGAAAACCGTGCTGGGGCGACGAGCCGCGCAGGATATTGAGCTGGGCACACCGCTCAGTTGGGACCTCATATCCTGAGGTTATTCTCGATTATGCGTGCACGCATGAGATTGCTCCGCTCTCTGGCGGGACTGTTGGGACAGGGCCTGGTCCGCCTGTGCCGTTATGTTGTCCCCAAGCCCCCGACCGCTATTGAGAAATCCTTCATCGAGGAAAACGCGGGCTTCTGGGCCCACTACGCCGAGAGCCAACGAGGAAAGCAGCCCGGCAAGTACGTGCTGGTTGAGCAGAGTGATCATCCCATCATTATTCTGTGCAACGCATCCTTTGCTACGATGGTGAGTCATGCCAGAAAGGTGAGGCCTCTGTTCGTGCTCAATTCCTCCCACGATGGATCCATGAGGAAGATACTGGAGTCCTACTATCCCACGAGCGCCTTTGTTTACATACGAAGTTGGCGCTACATTATGCTGTGGGTCCTTGCTCGTTTCCAGGCAGCCAGGGCCTTCCGAGCACTGGAATCGCCTGAGGACATTCTCAACTTCAGGGTGGATGGCATTAAGTTTGGGGACTTGATTTACGACACCGTTCTGACGCAGGGATATGCCACTATTGCCCGCCTCGACGAGAACGTACTCAGAGTCCTCCTGGCTTTCTTCGTATGTCGATATGTCATTAAGGACATTATCAGGAGGTATGACATCGAGACCTCCGTTTTCAGCCACACCATTGGCCTGCAGAGTGGGATCTTCGTCAGGTATCTGTTGCAGAATGGAATAGAAGTTATTAACCGAGCAGGCTCCCACCAGATCGCGTTGAAGAAGTACCAGGGTTCTGATGACGTGGGAGTCTATCCTCTCAGACCTGAACAGCGGTACCTATCCCACATGGTGGAGAAATGCAATCACATCGTACTTGGGCTTGCCGATACCTATTTGGCTGACAGATTGAACCAAAACGTCAGAGATGTTGCCGTGGATTTGGCCTTTGATCGGAGGAAGCGCACCTTTGGCAGTAAAGAAGAGTTCTGCAACCACTTCGGGCTCGATTCAGGCAAGAAGGTGGTTTTTGTAGCCCTGCATGCATTTAACGACTACCCCCACTCGCACTTCGCAAAACCGATGATATTTCGTGACTACTATGACTGGTTTGAACAGACGCTGGAGATCGCCAAATCCCAGCCCTCCGCAAACTGGATTTTTAAGGAGCACCCGGCTGCGGGATTTTATGTTACCAAGGACGTGAACCTCGATACCCTGTTCCAAGGAGCGCGGTACCCTCATATTCGATTCCTGAATCGCGATGCGGACTTTAACAGTCGTTCGCTAGCGCTCGTTGCCGATGCTATCGTCACCTGCATTGGCACTGTAGGCTTGGAGTACTCGTGTATGGGAATACCGTGCGTGCTGGCTGGTGATAGCCCGTACAGCGGATTTGGATTTACGGTTGAGCCGCGGGATGCCGCGGGATATGAGGAACAGCTGCGGCATATTCAGGAGCTCGGGCGACTTCATGAGAATCAGATCAAAATGGCGAAAATCGTGATGTTCTTCCAGCTGAGCATGATGCTCGGGACGCCCTATCTCTTCTGTCCATACTATGACTATCGGCAAATCAAGGAGATCCGGGCTCAAGACCTGTGGCAGGACGCGGCTGAACTCATGAGGAACGGGGATAGGGCGAACATGAGGCGTCAGGTTGAAACGCTCTCGGATTTTGTTAGGAACCCCTCGTGCACGCAATACATCAACCTGGATAAATACGGCTTCATGCGGGGGGCGTAAGAAAGCTTGATGTAGCGAGCCTTTTCATGCCATGCTGACGCGAATACTCCAGAGCTTATTCAACAAAATGGGATATACCATAGTGAGAACCACCGATGCGGTCTCCTATTTAGCCTCCCCAGTGGATATGGAAAAGGAGTTCATGGATATTTATCACCGGTGCAAAGACTTCACCATGACATCGATAGAGAGGATGTATTCCCTGTACAAGGGTACCGAATATGTTGTGCGACATAATATTCCGGGTGACATTGTTGAATGCGGGGTGTGGAGGGGGGGGAGCGCCATGGTATGTGCGCTCACCTCACTCCATCTGAACGAGAAGGGGAGAACGATCTATCTCTATGATACCTTTGAGGGAATGAGCGAACCCACCGGCAAGGATGTGGAAACATCCAGCGGTAATTCAGCATGGGAGCAGTGGAACGATTTCCGGAAACGAAATGATAAATGGGCTTACGCACCGATAGAAGAGGTTCGGAAGAATATGTTTTCAACCGGATATCCTCGGGAAAAACTGGTGTTTGTCAAGGGTAAGGTCGAGGACACGATTCCGGCAACTGTTCCGGAGAGTATTTCTCTCCTTCGCTTAGACACGGATTGGTACGAATCCACCTACCATGAGCTCTGTCACCTGTTTCCGAGATTATCGGCACATGGTGTGATGCTACTAGACGACTACGGCCACTGGAAGGGAGCGAGAGAGGCCGCGGACAAATACTTTCGGGAAAACGGCGTACAGATCCTCTTAAGCAGGATTGATTATACCGCGAGAATAGGGATAAAAATGAAGGTTTGACGACCCGAGGGATACGGGTCCAACCTTGACGGTTGCGAGGGGCGGAGAGCAGTTGGTGCCTCACAAGGGAAATAACGAACAGGCTCCCATCTTCATCATCGACGCAGGGGCACGAGGCGGTATTCAGCACCAGTGGATCTCGTCTCCTTATCCCGTCGCGATTCTCGGATTTGAGCCCGATGAGGATGAGTGTCGATCCTTGAATAAGGGGTTGCGGAAGGGTAAAGGTGGTGATCAAACGCCAACCATACGGTACTTCCCCTATGCCCTTGACAAGGAAAGGGGCAGGAGAAAGCTGTACCTGTACAGGGACCGAAGGCTCAGCTCCTTTTTCCATCCTAACATGGATGCGCTCAAGTATTTTCCCCTCGATACCCTGCTCATGCCAGACGCTTTTGCCGTTGATGCAGAGGTGATAGTTGAGTGCGTTTCGCTGGATGAGTGCCGTCGCAATGAGGGAATCCCCGAAGTGGATTTCATTAAACTGGATACTCAGGGCTCGGAGCTGGGAATTTTGCAGGGCGGTTCGGAGACGCTGTCGCAGGCCTTTGGTGTCGCAGTCGAGGTAGCCTTTGTGGCCATATACGAGGGACAGCCACTGTTTTCCGATGTGGATACCTTTTTGCGCGAAAGGGGTTTCTCCCTCTTCGATTTGAACCGTCACTGGTGGAAGCGGGATGTTCCCCCATCGGTTCAAAGCAGGGGGCAAATGATTTTCGCCGATGCCCTCTATTTACGGGATATAGCTTCGAGCGGTTGTGACCGATCGGGTTCGTTTTGGCATACGGTGTCAACCAAGTCGGCAAAACTCGTCAAGACTGTTGTGATAGCGAGTTTACTGGGATACTCGGACTACGGCATGAATCTCCTGGACCTCTACCGGGAGCGAAAGTTGATTGATGAACGCACATATGATTCGTGGCGATCCTCCTATATCACCGTTCACGGTGAGTGGAAGCCCGACAAGCCCTCGCTTTGGCAGAGGGGATTACGGATGATGTATGAGCGGTTCTCTCATGCTCTCGGGCTGCCGGCAGATCGTGAGCAGTTTGAGGTTTTCAATGCGCGATTCTATGATAACGATGAATCGAAGGATTATCGGTAGAACCGCCGTACACATAGTGAAAATGAATGGCATGCGTTTCCCTTTCACAAGCGAGATGTAGAGGATTTCCCTCATGCAGTGCAATGTCCTATTGGTTTCAAATCTCTATCCCCCCTTGCAGATTGGCGGTTATGAATTGGCCGCTCATGACGTGGCAACCGGTTTGGAGGAGCAAGGGATGAATGTGATTGTTCTCACCAGCGACTATAGGGCCGGGGAATTGAACCATGTGGAGCCATCGGTGTTGCGACAGCTCAAATTGGTGAATAGCTGGTTTGGCGATTACCCAGTGACTGATATACATGGGCACGCCCAATACAACTATGAAAAAACGGCTGGGGTCCTTGAGGCACTCAGGCCGAGAATAGTATATGCCTGGAATCAGATCAACCTTGGGGCTGGCGTCCTTGAAGCCGTGAGGCGTGCGGGTATCCCCATTCTCCACCATATCATGGGTGTAGATTTGCTCTCCTACATGCGCCTCCCCCGGACATGGCATACCCTCCTCTTGCGATGGATCATGCACCGAAAGAGGAAATACCCGGGCCACTTTGTATTGGGTGAAGGCCATATGCGCAATATGGTATTCCTCAGTCGATACATGCGGGATTATTACCAACGGGCAGATGTTCGGCCCACATTCGGTACGGTGATCTATCCGGGCGTTCCGGTAGACCGCATACGGGTCAAATCGAACTACGAGCTTGCTGGCACATCCGTCAACGTGGTTTATGTGGGACAATTTGCACCCCACAAGGGGGTTCTTCAACTGAAGGAGGCGCTCTGCAATCTGAAAGCCCAACGCCCAGAGCTTGAGCTCAAACTGACGTTATTCGGAAGCGGGGAGCCCGACTTCGTACGGGGTTTGCTATCGGAGACAAATATCCCGGTAGAGAATAAAGGGTTCGTGACGAGGGATATCCTTTACCAACAGCTCTGTACCTACGATATTGGTGTTTTTTCATCCACCTGGCAGGAACCCTTCGGCATTGCCCAGATTGAGCTCATGGGTGCAGGGCTGCCGGTCATCACCAGCGCCACGGGTGGAGCCGCCGAACCTGTGCGGGCGGAGTATAACGCCATTGTGTTTAAAGCCGCTGATGTACGAGACCTGGCGGGTAGACTATCATCATTGATCGACCAGTACAGGGATAAAGCCGCGTTCATTGGGCGTAATGCCCGCCAAACCGTTGAGCGGTCCTTTACGAAACAGGCAATGGACCAGCAGGTAATGGATGCGGTCGAGCGTGTCATGCACGAGGCAGACACAGATATCGCAAGGGGAAGTGATTCGTAAATGAAACCTCCAAGCCGATTGGGCCCTCTCTTTGCCAGAATAAAGACCAGCATGGGATACCGTTCGAGCATTATATTTTCCGCGATGTTTCGGCGGAGCAAGGACTGGCTCCCCCATTTGCTGCCTCCCACCACCGTTGCTATGGAGCGCCCTGTTGTGCACGGTTGGGCAAACGTGTTTGACATTCTGTCCCTTGCCAGGCGCTGGCAGGAAAAGCCCCGACCCGAAGTTGTCGCGCTCTGTCGAACACGGGAGGATGACTCACAGTCTACTGAAAAGGACGTCGCGCACCTCCTCTACGATTTAGTGCGCATGCTAAGAGCACGGTGTGTCATCGAAGTTGGTGTTTACCGGGGTGCGGGGTCCCTTCATCTAGCGCAGGCTTTGGCGGATAACGGGGGAGGAGAACTTCACTTAGTCGATATATCCGCGGAGATCTTAGCAGAGGTCGAAGAGAAGATCCGTCAGGCCAAGGTCCCCATCGCCATACGACTACACTGTGGCAATAGTGCAACTGTTGCCAGAGAGGAAAGGTTGCCCGTCGCGGATTTGATCTTCCTCGACGCTGAACATCGGTATGGACCCGTTCAGCAGGATATCGCATCCTATTGGCCACTCGTTTCCCAAGGTGGCGCATTGGTCATCCACGATACCATCATGTGGGAGGGAACGAGGAGATCAGCGAACGAGCTCTTTGCAGGTGGGCACACCGTGTGCACCCTGGCATCGAGCCAGGGTTCCGGCGTATCGATGGTTTTTAAGACAAGGGATGAGGCACCCGGCCCACGGGTCATGGGGGATTAAGCAATAGATGGTCATTTTTCAACGATTCCTTAAAGGGACTCAATCCGTCGCGGAACTTCTCAAAATCAAGAAGTACCTGGCATCGGGCAGCAGACCTTGGACGCTCGGTTACAACGACTACAAGGGGATGGTGCTCCGCCATGTGCTGAACGATAAAGAGGTGCTCGATTGCTTTCTGCATAATAGAGCTCTGCCGATTCGATATGGGTTTCGCCTTGATGAGCGGCTCGTTGAGTATCCCTGGGCTCTCTCCCGGCTTGATGTGGCGGAACGATTACTGCTGGATGCCGGATCTACCCTCAACTTCGGCTATATTTTGGACCTTCCCCCATTGAAGTGCCGGTCAGTGGTCATCTATAACCTTTCCCCGGAGAACGTGGTGAGGAGAGACAAGGTGTCCTATATCTATGGCGACCTGCGACATACCATCCTCAAGGACGAATGCTTTGATGAAATCATGTGCATCTCCACCCTGGAGCACGTTGGTATGGACAACACCTTTCTCTACTCAAAAGACCTTCGTTTCAGGGAATGCAAACGGGATGACTACCGTGATGTGGTAAGGGAATTGAAGCGCTTATTGAAGCCCGGCGGGAAGCTGTTCATCACGGTTCCCTATGGTCGCCATGAGAACCACGGTTGGCTGCAGCAGTTTGACAAGAAAATGGTTGAGACGGTTGTCGACGTTTTTGGGGGATCAGCGAGCACTATTTCGTATTACAAGTATTCTGCCGATGGCTGGCAAGTCGCAGACGCCGATGCCTGTGACGAATGCTCGTATTTCGATATTCACCACAGGTCGGGTTATGAGCCTGACTATGTAGCGGCGGCCCGGGCCGTCGCGTGCATGGAGATGGCGAAATGAGCACGATCGGCGATTTGTCGGTCTTCGGTGAGCGGCATGTTCCTATTTTCCATACACCTCAGGGGTGGGAAGCGAAGTGGAAGTTGTAGTTGATGGCATCATCTACCAGCTTCAACCCCACGGGGGAATCTCACGGATCTTTTCAGAGATTCTCCCCCGTATGTGTAATATGGATGATTCGCTTCAGGTCATCGTGCTGAGGGAGGGAACGCTCAGGCATTGGTTGCCGGAACATGGGGGCATCACTTATCGGGCAATCCCCCCTGTGTTGCGCTACCTGCGTCCCAGGCGCGTGTGGAAGCCCATCATTCCGCCGGCCAGGCGCTTTGTGCGCAGGCTATGGATCGGGCGAGGGAGGGGAAGGATTTGGCACTCGACGTACTTTACCATTCCAGAAAGGTGGGATGGACCCTCCGTTGTCACCGTGGCGGATATGGTTTACGAGCGCTTCCCGAATCTCTTCGTTGGACCGGGCGAGGATCAATTCGGCGAAAGAGCAGGCTATGACCAATTCATAGCGGAAAAGCGAAGCTGTGTTCTGGCCGCGGATGCCGTTCTCTGTATATCCGATACGACCCGCCGGGACGTACAGCGTTTCTATAACATAGACTCCGACCGTCTCCACGTCACGCCCCTGGCCTGCGGCGACGTCTTCAGGCAGTTGGAAGGGCACGAGGCCGTAAGGGGAGGGCCCTTCTTCCTTTACGTTGGCAGCCGGGCCCACTACAAGAACTTCGATGGGTTAATCAAGGCGTATAGCAGGTGGGCGGGCCGCAGGGAAATTGCCCTCTACGTTGTGGGCGTGCCTTGGTCGGCCAACGAGGAAAAGCGGTTGGTGGAACTGGGGATTCGGGATCAGGTACGTGTTCTCACGGACATCGATGACGAGTCTCTATGCCGTCTCTATAACCAGGCTGCGGCGTTCGTTCACCCCTCCCTCTATGAAGGCTTCGGCATTCCCCTTCTGGAGGCCATGGCCTGCGGCTGTCCGGTTATCGCTTCTCGCATTCCAACCACCAGGGAGGTGGTGGGGGAATGTCCGATCTACTTCGAGCCCACGGAGATGGATGCGTTGCTCGATGCGTTCGAGGTTGCCTTGTCCGAGGGGAGGAATTCTGACCATGTGCTGGCGGGCCTTGAGCGGGTGAGGCGGTATTCCTGGGATAGAACGGCATCCCAAACCCTCAGCGTCTACCGAAGGATAGCAGGGCACTGAGAAGACTCCCCTGGTTCGGGGGAGAGGTATGCATGACGGTGGCTATGAAGAAGGCATTGATAACCGGCATCACAGGTCAAGACGGGCCATACCTTTCCAGGGTATTACTGGATAAGGGATATGAGGTCTCCGGGATAATCCGAGACGCTACCGTTTCCAACTTGGCTAACCTAAAGTTCCTCGGCGTTGACGGTCGCATCGAGCTGATTCCGGCAAATCTGCTTGATCTATCAAACGTCATCAGGCTTCTCGAGAGGATCAGACCCGATGAGATTTACAATCTGGCTGCGCAGAGTTCAGTGGCCATCTCCTTTGAGCAGCCTATATGGACGTTGGAGTTTAACGTCTTAAGCACCATCAATTTCCTCGAGGCCATGAGGATTCTTCCCTTGGAGGCACGGTTCTACCAAGCCTCATCCAGCGAGATGTATGGAAGGGTGAAAACCCTGCCGGTGAACGAGGAGACGGCCCTGCACCCGGTGAGCCCCTATGCCATCTCCAAGGCTACGGATCACTGGCTGGCGATACACTATCGCGAGGCCTATGGCCTCTTCTGCAGTTGCGGAATACTCTTCAATCATGAATCGGTCCTCAGGCCGCGCCACTTTGTAACCAAAAAGATTATTGCAACGGCCGTGAGAATACAGAGGGGTTCACAAGAAAAGCTGAGGCTCGGCAACGTGGAGATCAAAAGGGATTGGGGTTACGCGCCGGAATACGTCAAGGCCATGTGGCTCATGTTGCAACAGGAAGGTCCCGACGACTACGTCATTGCCACAAACGAGGCCCATAGCCTCAGGGAGTTTACCGAACACGCGTTCACCTGTTTGGGATTGCATTGGGAGGAGCATGTAATCATCGATAAGGACCTCATGAGGCCTTCAGATATCGACATTATTTATGGCTGCCCCAAAAAGGCCGAGGAGAAACTCGGTTGGGAATACCATATCGGCTTTGAGGAGTTGGTCGAGCTGCTCGTCCGAGAGGAGCTTGAATACGGGGCAGTGGGTGGTTCGACCTGAGGGGGCATGCAAGAGAAACCCGAGGGAAAAGGAAAAACGATGAGTGAGAGAAAAGCGTTAATTACCGGCATCACGGGCCAGGACGGGAGCTACCTGGCGGAATTCCTCCTTCATAAGGGCTATGAGGTCCATGGGATCATTCGCCGAGCAAGTACCTTTAATACCGAAAGGCTCGATCATATCTATGTAGATCCCCATAAACCGGCAGCCCGTCTTTTCTTACACTATGGCGATCTCTCGGATTCAGAACAGATTGCCAACATCATTTACAACATCAAGCCTGATGAAATATATCACCTTGGTGCCCAGAGCCATGTCAGGGTGAGTTTCGATACACCGGAATATACCGGCAACGTCACGGCTTTGGGGACAACGAGGATTCTGGAGGCGATAAGGAGAAGTGGGAAGAGGATAAAGTTTTACCAGGCCTCTTCATCCGAGATGTTTGGCGCCGCCCCAGCTCCGCAGAATGAGAACACACCTTTTTGTCCCCGTAGTCCCTATGCCTGTGCCAAGGTATACTCCTACTGGATGGTTGCAAACTATCGCGCCGGTTATGATGTCTTCGCCTCCAATGGTATCCTCTTTAACCACGAAAGCCCCCGGCGGGGGGAGACCTTTGTAACCCGAAAGATTACCCGGGCCATTGCTGCCATTTTAGACCATCAACAGGATTGTCTCTATTTAGGCAATTTAGAGGCCAAGCGGGATTGGGGTTATGCCCCCGAGTACATAGAGACCATGTGGATGATCCTCCAGCAGGAGGAGCCCGATGACTTCGTGGTGGGGACGGGAAAGGCCCATTCGGTGAAGGAATTTGTTCAAGAGGCCTTTTCCTATGTGGGCTTGGAGTGGGAAGATCATGTAAGAATAGATCCCCGTTATTTCCGCCCCACGGAGGTGGAGGCATTGGTTGCCGATCCCGCCAGGGCTAAAGAGAGGCTCAATTGGTCCTCAAAGGTGACCTTTTCAGATCTGGTAAAGATAATGATGGACGCGGATATGAGGAGGATAGGCTTGGAACCGGTGGGAGAGGGGGATAAGATCTTACGGGAGAAGGTCCCCCAACGGTGGTGGAGGGTGGACTGAATATGATCGATGACCCAGAAACGCGGGGGATAGGGAGGGGATTGCAGGTGCGTTGTCCTGCCCTCAATAAGCTCCCGCCTCCGCCGCCGGGTAAGGTCGGCTGGCCGTGGACCGAGGAGACTCCCCTGGTTCCGGATGCACGAGGGAACCATTCGGTCGGTGTTGCTGCAGGGATATCCCCGCCTGCAGTACATCGTCATCGATGGTGGCAGCACCGATGGTAGCCCGGAAGTGATCCGTAAGTATGAGCAGTGGCTGGCATACTGGGCGAGCGAGCCGGACAGAGGGCAAGCCCACGCCATCAACAAGGGGTCCTTTCGCGAACAGCCCGATAGGGAACTGGTCTATGCGGATTGTAAGGCGATCGATGCCGAGGGGAATACTATCGATTCCATTCGGGGGCGGAGGGGCGACTTGGCCCAGCTTCTCATGGGGAATTTCATCCCTCAACCCAGCACGTTTTTCCGCCGTCGCGCCTGGGAGACCGCCGGTGGGCTGGATGTGGGGTTCCATTTCGCCTTGGATTATGATCTGTGGATTCGCATGATGCTTAACGGCGTAAAATCGCACCACATTCCAGTGCCCCTATCGCAGTTTCGTTGGCATAGTGGTTCCAAGTCAAGTACCTATCTCGCCCGATTTGGCCTGGAGTATCTGGCCATCTTGGACAGGGTGTTTCAGGGAGGCCACGGTGAGAGAGTGGAGAGCGTTAAGCTCCATGCGTATCATCGGGCTTTCAGGATGATCGATGCCGTCTATCAACGGGAAATCGAGGACTGCCAAGGTGAAATCTCCCACATGGTAGGGCTGTGGAGTCGCCATGTGGAGAAGTACCAGAGGGATTATATGAGGAACCCTAGACTGTGGGGGGAGAGCCTTTACCATATTGGGAAGAATTATTGCTTCCAAGGTCACATGCGGCAGGGACGACGTTTCTTCTCAATGGCCCTTCGAGTCGATAAACGGGCGTACAAGGCCCTCGTCGGATGGGCAATGGCCCTTCCGGGAGTTAGACCCTATCGCTGGTATACCAAGATGAGGCATGCCCTCTTGCGGCTGCTGTTGCGTTTGAATGTGCAATTTCCCCGTACCCCCTACGAACGGGTATGCTGGAGACAACGATAGGTGAAATTGTAGGTGGAGTGCCGGCGGGAACGTGTCTAAAGGACCTGCGGGAAGGGGGCTCAACACACAAAGGGAATGGACCTGAGAAATAAAAAGGTGATTGCAACAGGAGCGGGGGGATTTATCGGGAGCCACTTGGTGGAGAGGCTGGTTCCCCTGGCCGCTCATGTGCGGGCCTTTGTCCACTATAATAGCAGAAACGACTGGGGTTGCCTGGAGGAGCTTCCCGTCCATATACGATCGGCAGTGGAAGTAATCCCGGGGGATATCCAAGACCCCGTCAATGTCCGCAAGGCCCTTGCGGGATGTGATGTTGTCTTTCACCTGGCCGCCCTCATCGCCATCCCCTATTCGTACATCGCTCCCGAGATCTTTATCAATACCAACGTGAAGGGCACCCTCAACGTTATGCAGGCCTGCCTCGATGCAGAGGCCGAAAAGGTGGTTCATACTTCCACCAGCGAGACCTACGGGACGGGGATCTACGTGCCCATCGATGAGAAACATCCCCTGCAAGGACAGTCTCCCTATTCGGCAAGCAAAATCGGGGCGGATAAAGTGGCGGAGAGCTACTATCGCTCCTTTGAGCTGCCCGTCGCTACTATCAGGCCCTTCAATACTTTTGGGCCACGGCAATCGGCACGGGCTATTGTTCCCACCATCGTCACCCAGATCCTCGCGGGTAGGGAGGAGATACGGCTGGGGCTTTTGACCCCTGTTCGAGATATCACCTACGTCGATGACGTCGTCGAGGGATTTATCAAGGTGGCCCAGTCCGAGGGGTCGGTGGGGGAGGTGATCAACGTGGGGTCGGGCAGTGGGATCAGCGTTGGCGATCTGGCCGAGAGGATCATGGAGATAATGGGGAAGCGGGTGAACATCGAATCGGATGCGAGTCGGCTGAGGCCGGAACGGAGCGAGGTGATGCGGCTCATCTGTGATAACTCCAAGGCGAAGGAATTGGTGGGTTGGGAACCGAAGACAAGCCTCGAGGAAGGGCTGAAGAGGACCATCACGTATATCCGCGAAAACGTCCATCGATTCAAGGCCGATTTCTACGCTATCTAAGGAGCACCCGATGAGAGCGGTCATTTTGGCGGGAGGAAAGGGAACGCGGTTGGCCCCCTTTACGACCATTTTACCCAAGCCCTTGATGCCCATTGGCGATTATCCCATCCTGGAAGTGGTGATCAGGCAGCTCAGGCGAGCCGGATTTGATCGGATTACCATGGCCGTGGGCCATCTCGGTGAATTGATAGAGGCTTTCTTCGGAAAAGGTGAGAAATGGGGGATGAGGATAGACTACTCCAGGGAGGACGAACCACTGGGAACGGCCGGTCCCCTGGGCCTCATCGGGGACTTGAGGGGTGATTTCCTGGTCATGAACGGGGATATCCTGACGGATTTGGATTTCAAGGGCTTTATGGATTACCACCGGAAAAACGGTGCCTTGGCCACCATAGGCATTTTCAACAGGATGGTGAAGATCGATCTCGGAGTAGTAACCATGGGAGGGGACAACCAGATCTCTGACTACGTGGAAAAACCAGAGCTGGCATATCAGGTGAGCATGGGGGTGAATGCCTTCAACGAAAAGGTCTTGGACTTCATCCCCAGGGGGAAATATCTGGATATTCCCGACTTGATCAACATGATGGGCAAAAAAGGGTTGGTGATAAAGGGCTATCCATTCGATGGGTACTGGCTGGATATTGGGAGAAAAGAGGATTATGAGGTAGCCGTCGATCGGTTCGAGCAGATGAGGGGGATTTTCCTGAGGGAAGAACCGTAACATGAAAGCGTTGATTACGGGTATCTCGGGGTTGGCCGGGGGTTATCTAGCGGATCGGCTCGTCGGGAAGGGGTTCGAGGTCTTTGGGTTGGATAGGGCTCCACTATCGGAGGACCGGGATTCAGTCGTTTTCCATGAATGTGATGTGACGGATGAACGGAAGGTATCAAGGGTCATCGATGAGGTGAGGCCCGATTTCATCGTTCACCTGGCTTCCATCGGTCTCACCGAAAATCAAAGGCGCGTTCCCGAGAAGATATACGCGATTAACGTGTTGGGGACATTAAACGTTTTCGAGGCAGTGATCAAAGCGGAGATCGATTGCCGGATTCTCGTCACGGGCTCAAGCGCCGCATACGGATTTACCCCTGAAGGGGAAAATCCGATCAGAGAATCCAATCTCCTACGCCCCATCAACCATTACGGAACGAGCAAGGCAGCCCAGGATATGCTGGGTTATCAATACTGGAAGGGTTTTGACCTCAAGGTTATTAGGACGCGGACCTTCAACAACACGGCTCCAGGGGAGAGTCCCGGCCTCGTCTGTTCGGGCTTTGCCAAGCAGATTGCCGAGATGGAAAAAGGCCTCAAAGAGCCGGTGGTCCGAGTGGGCAACCTCTCCGCGGTGAGGGATTTCACCGATACCCGCGACGTGATCGAGGGATACTATTTGTTACTGAAGGAAGGGACACCAGGGGAAGTGTACAATGTCTGCTCTGGCAAAGGTACATCCGTGGAGGAGGTACTAAGAATACTGGGGGAATTGAGCACCACTGATTTTGAGATACGCCAAGCCGAAGAACGCCTCCGCGCTATTGACATACCCGTCCAAGTTGGGGATCCCTCCAAAATGCGGGAATTGACTGGATGGAGGCCCAAGATCGAGTTGAAGGATACATTGTCCGATGTCCTCGACTGCTGGAGAGCTAGGGTCTGAGGGGAGCGAGTGAAAATCTGCTTTGTGGGCGATGGCAAAAGCATTCACGTGAAGCGATGGGTGGGATATTTCGCCGGGAGGGGACACACGGTTCACCTCATCAGCATAAGGGAGGGGGAGCAACCAGAGGGTGTCCATCAGATCAACCTGAAGCCTCTTCAAAGGGAGAAAAGGCTCCCTTTTCTGTTTCGCCTTATGGGCCATTTTCTGAGCGTAAGGCGCTTGGTCAGGGAAATGAGGCCTGATATCCTCCATTCCCATTACGCCAACCTGCCGGGATGGTATGGTGCCTTCTGTAATTTCCACCCCTTTGTGTTGACCCTGTGGGGGGGCGACATTCTCGCCGATCAAGGGGCATTCAAATTTCCCTTTTCCCGCAGGCTCACCAAATGGGCCCTGGAAAGGACCGATTTAATTACCGTTCATTCCCGGTTTCTCCGCGATGCCGCGCTTCAAATCGGGGAAGTGGGGGATAAGATCAAATGGGTCCGTTGGGGGGTCGATTTGGCCCGATTTAGACCTCAGGTGGATGCTCAATCCCTGCGAAGTACGTTGAACTTAGGCAGCGGGCCCGTGGTGCTGAGCATGAGGATTCCTCACCCCCTTTACAACATCGAAACCATTATTAAATCCATCCCTCTCGTAAAGAGGCGCATGCCGGATGTGAAGTTGATTATTAAGGAGTACCTTGCGGAGCCGGGCTACATGGGGAGGCTCAGGGGGCTTGCCCAGGGACTGGGCCTGACAGATGTGGTAACCTTTGTGGGCGAAGTACCGTATGATCGCATTCCATTCTATCTCAACCTCGCCGATGTATACGTATCCATTCCCTCCTCGGATGGGATGCCCATATCCCTCATGGAGGCCATGGCATGCGGCGCTGCCCCCGTGCTTTCCGATTTGCCTCAGTATAAGGAGATGATCGTGGAGGGAGAAAACGGCCTCTATGTCCCACCGGGAGATGAAGAGGCCCTATCCACGGCATTGATAACCCTTCTGAAGGACCAAGGACTGAGAAGGAGGATCGTGGAGAACAATTTGAGGAAAATTCGCGAAATAGGGGATTTCACTACCGAGATGGGGAAAATGGAGCACTATTACCGGGAATTGCTCTCATGAGTTACGAAGAGGAAAGGGATTATCCTTGTGCGGCATTGCGGGCATTATCAACCTGAGGGACGAGGGGATCGATCCCAACCTGCTCGGCAGAATGACCGAGGTAATGGCTCATCGTGGACCCGATGACACGGGGTATGTTCTGTTCGAGGGAGCCCCATGGAATCCAACCCCTTTCCGGACCTTGAATCGAGGAATTGAGGGCAGGCCGTTCCCGTTAGGCTTCGGGCATCGGCGCCTGAGCATCATTGACCTAACAGAGGCCGGGCATCAACCCATGGGCAGTGACGACGGAACGCTCTGGATCGTCCATAATGGAGAGGTATACAACTACGTCGAGATTCGCGACCAGTTGCAGGGGAAAGGATACCGGTTCGGGTCCAATACGGACACCGAGGTCATCCTGAACGCCTACTGCGAATGGGGGGAGGACTGCTTAGATCGATTTAACGGGATGTGGGCCTTCGCCATATGGGATGGAAGGAGGAAAAGGTTATTCTGCGCGAGGGATCGATTGGGGATAAAACCATTTTACTACTTTCGCGATGGCCGAAGGCTCGTTTTCGCCTCGGAGATAAAGGCCATTCTGGAGGACAGGGACATCCCCAGAGGGGCCAACCACCAGATCGTGATGGATTACCTCATCCATGGATTCATGGACCATACGGATGAGACCTTTTTCGAGGGGATCCGGCAACTTCCCCCCGCACACTACCTGACGCTAGAAAAAGGAGGTCATGGGGATTGGAGGTTGACTATCAGGAGATGGTGGGATCTGCCCATCAACGATGAAGGGAGAACTGCTCGCCTTTTGGAGGATGAGGAGTATGCGAATACGTTTTACGGGCTTTTGGAGGATTCCGTGCGGTTGCGGTTGCGAAGCGATGTCCCTATCGGCACGTGTTTGAGCGGGGGATTGGATTCCTCCTCCATTGTGTGTATCGCTAATAAACTCATTTTCGATCATGGCCTGGTGGAAAGGGCGTTGGTGGGGGAGCGGCAGAAGACCTTCTCCTCCTGTTTCGAGGAGGGGGAATACGACGAGAGGGAATTCATCGAGGAGGTGATTGCCCATACCGGGGTGGAGGCCAATTACACCTTTCCCAAGGGAGAGGACCTCATCGATGAGATACAAGGAATCATTTGGCATCAGGACGAACCCTTCGGCAGCACGAGCGTCTTTGCCCAGTGGAGCGTCATGAAGGCGGCCGCCGGGAGAAAGGTAAAGGTCCTCCTGGACGGGCAGGGGGGAGACGAGTTGATGGGGGGGTATGACATCCACTTCTTCTCCCATGTGGCCGATCTCATCAGATCCCTCCGGTTCAAAGGGCTCCTCGAGGAATTGGATGGGTATTCGAGGTACCACGGGTACTCCAAATATGCAGGCCTGAGATATGGATTGGGCCTCCTCATGCCCAGTCGCGTAAAGGAGTTTCTCAGATTCCTGTTGGGAAGGAGGGCTCCTCGCTGGGTCGGCCGTGATTTCGTCCGATTCTACCGGGATGTGAGGGAACCACCGGACCGGTTCCGGAATATCGTGGACCGGTATGGGTACCTTTTGCTTACCCAGGGAACCCTGCCCTCTTTCCTTCGATACGAGGATCGAAATTCGATGGCCAATTCCATCGAGGCAAGAGTTCCCTTTTTGGACCACCGGCTCGTGGAGTTCCTCTTTTCCGTCCCGCCGTCCCAGAAGCTGAGGAAGGGGATGACGAAATTCATCCTGAGGAATTGCATGAAGGGGATATTACCGGAGAAGGTCAGGAGGCGGATGGACAAGATGGGCTTCGTCACCCCCGAGGCCCTCTGGTTGAGGACGGTTGCTCGGGGCATGGCCTGGGACGTCATCAACGCGAAAAGCCTTGAGGATCGAGGCTACTTCAACGTGAAAGAACTCCGAAAGGCCTTCGAGGAGCACATGGAGGGGATACGCGATTTGGGGTTCGTGCCCTGGAGGTGGATTAACCTGGAACTCTGGATGAGACGATTTGAGGTCACCGCTTAATATGGAACAGGGTGTTTCGGTTTGAGAAAGGTCTTGATGGTGGCATATCATTTTCCCCCCATGGGGGGCGGAGGGGTACAGAGGGCGTTGAAATTCGCCAAATACCTTCCCCAAAATGGGTACCATCCCATTGTCCTTACCGCTGATAGGGGCGGATGGTTCTCCACTGATGATAGCCTCATGGATGGCGATTGGTTCAAGTGCATTCCCGTGTTCAGGGTCTCGGCTCCATCGGTGGAGCGCCTGATCGGGGTTCTTACATCGAGCACGGAAGATCGATCCGCCTGGGATAGGCTGATGGCCTTCTCCTATCGATGTATGTATTCCTTGACCCCTGATCCCATGATCTCCTGGTATTTCCGGGCGAGGAGAACCGCACTGGAGATAGCCCGGAGGGAAAAGGTGGATATCGTTTACACCACCTCGCCACCCCATAGCGAACATCTTATGGGTATCTATGTGAAGAGGAAGGCCCATCTGCCGTGGGTTGCTGATTTCAGGGATGCCTTCGTGGGGGACCCGAACCTGGCGGGTTCGGCTAAGGGTAAAATCAAAAGATCTCTTTATTGGCTCTACGAGAAGAGGATTGTAGCTCATTGCGATCATATGGTTACGGTCACGGACCCCATCCGAGATGATTTCATCGGGAGGTTCGGCAGTCGCATCCAAGCTCGAGTGAGGACTATTACCAACGGGTTCGATGGCGATGATTTCCCCCGGATTGAAAACAGGATGAGAAATGACCGATTTACCATTACGTATACCGGGGCCTTCTTCGGCAAGCGTTCCCCAAACCATTTCATCGAGGCCCTCAAGGGACTGTTGGCCGAGTACCCTGAAGTAAGGGGGATGATACAAGTGATCTTTGCCGGTACGTTCCTGGAGAGAGATCGGGCGCTCTTTCGCGATCCGACGCTGAGGGGGGTCTTGGCCATAAAGGATTACGTGAGCTATAAGGAGAGCTTGAAGTATCAATGTATGTCGGACGTTAACCTGCTGGTCATTGGTCCCAAGGAGACGGAGGGAGGTAATCAGATTTTCACCGGAAAGGTTTTCGAATATATATTCGCGAGAAGGCCTATCCTGGCCTTGGCCCCTCAGGGGGTGGCCAGGGATTTGATAGAGAAGGAGAACTTGGGGGTTACGGTGGATAGCGATGATGTGGCGGGGATTAGGGAGAGGCTCTTTGGGTTGTTCAAAATGTGGCAGAGAGGGGAACTGGAGGTCAATCCCTCCCCTGGCCTACTGACGCGGTACGATCGAAGGGAATTGACAAGGCAACTGGCCGGCATCTTCGATGGACTGCTGGGCCCCTGAGGAGATGAACACGGAGATCTCCATCATCATCCCCAACTGGAACGGGAAGTCATATCTGGAGAGGTGTCTTAACTCGCTCAAGGATCAAGATTTCTCGAATTATGAGGTGATCGTGGTGGATAACGGATCTACGGATGGGTCCGTGGAGTTCATAGAGAACTTCTTCCCCAAAGCGAGGGTCGTTGCCTTCGAGGAAAACCAGGGGTTTTCGAGAGCAGTTAATGAGGGGATAAGGCGAGCCAAGGGAAAGTACGTTTTACTGCTCAATAACGACATCGAGGCTGATCCCCATCTGCTTCGGCACCTCCATGAGGCCATCTCCAGTTCAGGAGATGTGGACTTTTGTGCCTGTCGGATGATGGACTTTCGGACCCGGGAGTTGATTGACGGCATCGGGGACGGATATCCCCGGAAGGGCAAGGCCTTCCGAATAGGGCACGGTGCGAAATATGAGCCACCCTTTGATCGGAGGAGGAGGGTATTCGGTGCCTGTGCCGGGGCTGCGTTGTATAAGAAGACCCTGTTCGAGGTGGTTGGACTCTTCGACGAGGACTTCTTCGCGTACCACGAGGACGCCGACTGGAACTTCAGGGCCAATTTAATGGGGTATCGATGTCATTATCTTCCCCAAGCCGTCGTTTACCACAGTGGGAGCAGCACCACCGGAAGCCTGGTTAACGAGTTCACCGTTTTCCATAACATCCGAAATATGATAAATGTGATCGTGAAGAATATGCCCACGGCTCTTCTTCTTAAGTTCTTGCCTCGAATCCTCTGGGGACAGGCGGAGAGCTTTCTCCGGTATTGCGTGTTACAACCGTACTTCAGGTCTTATTTCGCCGGGTTATTTGACGCCATGAGGTTGTCAAGCAGGATGGTGAAAAAGAGAAAGCAGATTCAGACGAACAGAACACTATCCAACTGCCAATTGGAGCACCTTTTCATTGCCTCTGAGGGGGAGAAAAAAAGTCAAACCCGATAATGAAACGCCGTCGTGGCCAATGGCAACTGATATTTCCATCGTCGTCGTCAGCTTTAACGTCCGGGAGTACTTGAGGAACTGTTTGGAGTCCATAATCCGACATTCGAGCCCGTTGACGGTGGAGATCATCGTGGTGGACAACCATTCCGAGGATGGATCCGTTGAGATGGTTCGTCGGGAGTTCCCCTCGGTTAAGCTCATTGCCAATACCGAGAACCATGGGTTTGCGAAGGCCAACAACCAGGGGGTCAGGGAGAGCACCGGGAGGTATGTCCTGCTCCTCAATCCGGATACCCTGTTATGGAAAGATACCCTTCTGGTCACCCGCGATTACATGGAGAAACACCCCGAGGTTGGATGTGTGGGCATCAAGACGCACACCGCATCCGGGTCAACCTTTCCCAATGGGAGCTCGTTTCCCGCCTCGTGGAAGGTAATGGCCAAATTCCTGATGATCAAGCAGGTGCTTCCCAACCGGTGGATCAGGCGACACTTCTCCGGTTCCGTGGGCAGGCTTTTCAATTACTACGCCGACAGGGAAGTGGAACGGGAGGTGGACATGGTGGGGGGGTTCTTCATGTTCATCCGCCGTGAGGTTATTGACACGGTGGGGCTAATGGACGAGAATTATTTCCTGGAGATCGAGGATAGCGACTGGTGCATGCGGATGAAGAGGGAGGGATGGAAGGTGAAGTACATCCCCTATGCATCGTTTACCCACCTCATCGGCAAGAGCATAGACCGATTCCGCTTTTCCGAATCGAGCTTCCTCAACGAGTTTACCAATACCATGAGGTTTTATCGCAAATTCTACACATCGGTCGACCTTATGGGATTGAAGATAACCATTCTGGCCGGGATCCTCTTTCAGGTCCTCTTTACCCTTATTTCCACCCCCATTGTGGGGGCTGAAAGGAACCAGGCTCGGGAAAAGATAGGCGCATTCTCCGAGATGATGAAGCGGGTCTTATCCTTTTGATCGGAGAGGTACATTCAACGAAACGTATCTGAGGGGTGGCTACAATGACTATTCCCTCCACGAGAAATGAGGTGGAGAGCGGAAATTGCCTTCTTACCCCATCAGGCAAAGGAGGAGATCTCTTGGGGGATGTGAAGGAATTTGCCTTTCGGATCGAATCAAGACTATCACGAACATGTTCACATACCTGAAGGAAGATATTAAGAGGTACAACAGGGGCAGAGTAGGGATTGGAAAAGCGATCCAGTTCTTCTTCGACCCCAGAACACAGCCTGTGGTCCTTTACCGGCTCTCGAATTTCTTCTATAGAAAGGGGCTGGGATTCTTGGGAAGAGTTTTCCAATTCGTGAATCTCTTCCTCTATGGCTGTTGGATATCCATGAAGACCGAGATCGGACGAGGTCTTCTCATCCGCCATGGGTGGGGAATAGGGATCGGGTGCCGAAAAATTGGGGAAAACTTTACGGTCTTTCCCCATGTCTTCATAGGAACTAAGACGGGGGAACCGGGGGATCTGGAGGAACAGGACGTGCCGGTCATCGGGGATAATGTGACCATCTATGTCGGCTCGAAGGTTTTTGGGAATATCCATGTGGGAAACAATGCAGTAGTTGGAGCTAGTACCCTAGTTCTGAGCGATGTCCCTCCAGGCGCCGTAGTGGCTGGAATTCCGGCAAAAATCGTAAAGAGGAGAGAGGAAACCTCGGGAAAATCGAGCCGTCGACCAAAAAAGGCGGCCAAGAATAGGAGAACGGGCTGAGGATTACCCTTATTGGGAAATCCCTCGAGCCGGAAGGATGGCGTCCAGCTGCTCAGTATCATCGCCAATTATAGACCGAGAGTACCGGAAAGCGGTTGCATTTTCTCCCGTCCTTTGCCGGCAGGGATCATGCCTTCCGTAAGATGGATCACCCCGAAGAGGGACGGGGTCGGCACCGAAGAAAGCGATGAGGGGGAAGCCTCAAGATGAAGATATCCTTGGCGGTCAAATATTTATGGATCATTATCGTGGCCCTGATGCCATCTGTGCTCAAGCGGTTCGTCTTCCGATTTTTGTTCAAGTTTGAGGTGGGAGGCAACCCTCGCATCGGATTCAGTTTCTTCGACGTCGGCCACATGAAAATAGGGGATGATGTAAGAATCGGCCATTTCAACCTTTTCATCGGGACGAAGGAGGTGGAGATCGGCCGCGGAGTCGATATCGGCCATTTCAACCTCTTCCGAGGGGGCGATCGGGTCTCCGTGGGGGAGGGATCCAAGATCCAGAGGTTTAACGTCATCAATTCCATTCCCGACCCCGTCTGCACAACCCATCCCACGCCGGTGTTCGAGATGGGCGGAGAGGGGTTCATCTCATCGGGGCATCGCCTCGATTTCACCGATTCCTTCACCATGGGAGGGAAGTGCATCATCGGCGGTAGAAATTCCTCATTTTGGACCCACAACCGATTTGTTACCAAGCCCGTTCAATTGGGCTCCTCCTGTGTTTTTCTCTCGGAGGTACGATGTGCCCCGGGCACTGTCATCCCCAACAGGAGCATCGTGGCCATGGGAGCCGTGGTGGTGCATGCCTTTTCCGAAGAGGGGACGGTGATCGGCGGGGTTCCGGCAAAGGTGATCAAGAAAATCGGCAAGGATGAGGAGCTCATGATCGCATAGGATGAGGGGTATGCAGACGGATCGGGCGGAAATATCCATCATCGTGGTCAACTACAATACGAGGGATCTCCTGGAGGAGTGTTTGAGGGCCCTCCTTTCCAACCCCCCTGCATGCGGATTCGAGGTTTTCGTGGTGGACAATAGTTCTCGAGATGGGAGCCGGACGCTGTTGGCGCGGCGTTTTCCCCAGTGCACGGTGATCGGAAACCGAAGGAACCTGGGTTTTGCCAGGGCGGCCAATCAGGCGTATCGCATGAGCCGAGGGGAGTACTGTTTGGTCATGAACCCCGATCTGCGGGTCCTACCGGGGTCGGTTCAGACGCTGTGGGAATTCATGGAATCTCACCCGGACGTGGGCATCGTCTTTCCCAAGCTCTACAACCCCGATGGGAGCCTTCAGTATTCATGCAGGACCTTTCACACCATCGGGACCATCCTCCTGAGGCGTACCCCCTTGGGCAGGCTATTGCCCAACAGCAGGATCTTGAAGGATCACCTGATGACCGATTGGGACCACAATACGGTGCGGGAGGTAGACTGGGCCCTCGGCGGTTGCATGATGGTTCGCAGGGAGGCCGTTCCGGATTCCCAATTGTTCGACGAACGGTTCTTCCTCTATTTCGAGGAGGTCGATCTCTGCTATCGGATGAAGAAGACCCCGTGGAAGGTGATCTACAACCCGGAGGCGGCAGTGATTCACCACCATCTGAGGGAGAGCGCGGGTAGGGGCTTGAATCGGCAGAAATTCGAGGTCATCAACAGCTGGATGAAGTTCAAGCTGAAACACCTTTTCCATCGTCATTAGCTCTATCTGGACAAGGGATATCGGGCGATCATGTTCGAACAGAAGGAACGGATCACATCAGGCGTTGTCTTTCTCTTTGACCTCATGTTGACGGCCCTGGCCTTTCTGGTCGCTTTTTGGGCAAGGGATACGTTCCATGCCTATTTCCCCCTGGGAAGGATCGGCGTCTTCTTCGAGTCCCATATGAGGTTGCTCCTTATTATCATCCCCCTGTGGTCCCTTCTCTTCCTGCTCACAAAGCTCTACGAATCCTTTAGGACCAAGACCTTTTTTCAGGAGGCCTTTGCCGTATTCAAGGTGGTCTCCATCGGCAGCTTCATCATGGGCTTTGGGGTATTCACCTTGAGGTACTTCATGATCAGCCGAGCGGTGATAGCATTTTTCGCGCTGTTCAACTTCCTGTTCCTGGTCGGGGAACGCGTGGCCATCAAGCGGATCATGAAATACGGAAAGTCCAGGGGATGGGGCTCGTTGAACATCATCGTGGTTGGGACGGGAAAGGAGGCGGAGGAGATCGCGGAGGTCATCGCCCAGCAACACCACTGGAATTTACGATTGGTAGGGTTTATCTTCCCCGACGGAAAGGGACGAAAGGAGACCCTCAAGGGATATCCCGTTTTAGGGGGGAGG
>SMTZ1_10001435_pt1 | contig 24912 bp, 19 predicted proteins | sample DeeMarSWOR136_30_FD_25667 | JGI IMG/M metagenome (IMG submission 25667) | reverse complement strand
TCCGCTGCTTGTGCGGGCCCCCGTCAATTCCTTTGAGTTTTAGCCTTGCGGCCGTAGTCCCCAGGCGGGACACTTAAAGCGTTAGCTTCGGCACGGAGAGGGTCGATACTCCCCATACCTAGTGTCCAAAGTTTAGGGCGTGGACTACACGGGTATCTAATCCGTTTCGCTCCCCACGCTTTTAGGTCTTAACGTCAGGAACAGCCCAGAAGGCCGCCTTCGCCACTGGTGTTCCTCCCGATATCTACGCATTTCAAACCGTCTGCACCTGCTTTACGCCCAGTAAATCCGAATAACGTTTGCCTTCTACGTATTACCGCGGCTGCTGGCACGTAGTTAGCCAAGACTTATTCCTCGAGTACCGTCATTTTTCTTCCCCGAGAAAAGGGGTTTACAACCCGAAGGCCTTCATCCCCCACGCGGCGTTGCTGCGTCAGGCTTTCGCCCATTGCGCAAAATTCCTTGCTGCTGCCTCCCGTAGGAGTCAGGGCCGTGTCTCAGTCCCCGTCTGGCTGGTTGTCCTCTTAGACCAGCTACTGATCATCGCCTTGGTAGGCCATTACCCTGCCAACTAGCTAATCAGACGCAAGCCCATCTCAGAGCGCCCTAAGGCTTTGCTAGTGAATATGATTTAACTTACTAACACATGCGGTATTAGCTTGCCTTTCGGCAAGTTATCCCCCACTCCAAGGTAGGTCACTTACGCGTTACTCAGCCGTTCGCCACTCCCTGATAAACCTTGCGGATTATCAGGGCGTTCGACTTGCATGCATCAGGCACGCCGCTAACGTTCATTCTGAGCCAGGATCAAACTCTCTGAAAAATCTTCCTTCCACTATCCAGTTGTTAAGGTGCACACTCGGAAACCGATAATCATAGTAGCATAACCTACCGCCTCTGTCAATACACATGCATACCACCTTAAAGCTAAAAACTATAGTTGGCTCAAGTATATAGACGAACTACATACTGTTTGCCCTCAACAGCACCACCTGCTAAAATATAAAAACAGAAGGCCTACAAAAATTCGCCTCAGCACATCCCGCAATTTTCGCTTTAGGCACTGATGAACATATTCAAGGCTTCTCGATTAGACTTCCTTTACCGTCGCTTCCGTAGCTCCGAATTCGCCTTCGGCACAACCCTCGCTACTATAGTTGGAGTTGCTGCTGGCCTCGGTGCCGTCGCTTTCAGGTGGTTAATCGAATTTTTTCACGAGTTTTTCTTTGGTGGCGGTGCTGATGTCCTAGGCTTCCTAGGACAGTATTATGTAATTTTACTACCAATACTCGGCGGACTAATTATAGGACCTCTTATTTACTTCACCGGTGCCAAAGAGGTCCGGGGTCATGGTGTTCCCGAGGTCATGGAAGCAGTGGCTGCCAAAGGCGGACGTATCCGAGCACGAGTAGCTGCAATTAAAACGTTGGCTTCCTCAATCTGCATCGGTAGTGGCGGTTCGGTGGGTAGGGAGGGACCGATAGTACAAATCGGCTCAACTATTGGGTCAATCCTGGGACAGCGCCTATACCTTTCTCAAGAATGGATCAAGACACTTGTCGCCTGTGGTGCAGCCGGTGGTATCTCCGCCACTTTCAACGCCCCTATAGCAGGTGTCTTCTTTGCGCACGAAGTAATCTTGGGTAGAATCCTAACCCGTCACTTTGGTTTCGTAGTGATCAGTTCTGTTATCGCCAGCGTTATTGCACACGCTTTTCTTGGCAACCTCCAAACATTCAGCATACCTGCCTACACTCTCCATAGTTATTGGGAACTGCCGCTCTACTTCGTGCTCGGCGCAGCCTGCGCTCTAGTAGGTGTACTATTCATACGCGCATTATATAAGACCGAGGATATCTTTGACGCCGCCAAAATACCCGTATATTTGAAACCAGCGTTAGGGGGTATAGCCATCGGACTCATAGGTCTATATAATCCTTACCTTTTCGGCGTAGGCTATGATGGGGTAGAGCAAGCCCTCTTAGGAAAAATTGGGCTGATAACTCTAATAACCTTACTGTTTCTCAAAATACTAGCCACCTCTTTCACATTAGGGAGTGGTGGTAGCGGAGGTATTTTTGCTCCCAGCCTATTCATGGGAGCCATGTTCGGAGGCTTTTTTGGCGACGTAGCTAATCGTTTTCTACCAAACATCGCTGCTCCATCAGGAGCTTACGCCCTGGTGGGTATGGCAGCAGTCTTTTCCGCTACAGCCCGAGCTCCAATTACAGCTATAATTATCCTCTTTGAGATGACCAGAGATTATGCCATTATATTGCCCCTAATGCTGGCAGTTGTCGTCAGTACCTTGATAGCTTACAGGCTCAGTTCCGAAAGTATATACACTATGAAGCTAAGTCGCCAGGGTATCTCTATCCGCACAAGGGAAGAGGCAGATTTGCTGGAGAAGGTAACCGTCCAAGAGGTAATGACGCGGGACTTTCCTGCAGTCCCCGCAAATATGCCCTTCGCCGAAATGGCGGATATATTTGCCAAGAGCAAGCACCACGGCTTTCCGGTAGTCGACAAAGATAACCGCCTTAAAGGAGTGGTCACGCTAGATGACATGGAATCAAAGATAGGCAAAAAAACTCATGAACTGACCGTGGCCGACATAGCCACCACAAGCCTGATCACAGCCTATCCCGATGAGTCTCTACGTGATGTAATTCAGAAATTAGAAGCCAAAGAAGTAGGACGGGTACCAGTGGTTGACAGAAAAGACCCTTCCCGGCTTATCGGTGTGCTAAGACGACACGATATCTTGAAAGCATACTTAAAGGCAATATCGAAATTGCCAAAGATATAAGGCCACAATTCAATTCTTTTTCTGAATCCGAGCATCTCTCCAATAGCTATGATATAATTCCTATTAAAAATAAGCCATGTTCAATAGACTCGAATCAATAGAAAGACGATATGAGGAACTGAATCAACTGATAGCCCAGCCGGAGCTATCCACCAACCCTTCTCGCCTACAAGAATTAGCTCAGGAACAGGCCAATCTGGAGGACACTGTAACCAAATATCGCCGATATAAAGCAGTTTCTAAAACACTACAGGAAACTCAAGCCATGCTTGGCGACAGCCTTGAACCCGACATGATACCTGTAGTGAAAGAGGAAGTAGCTAATCTAAAAAAACAGCAGGACGGTATTTTACACGACCTTAAGCTATCCTTATTGCCCAAAGACTCCCACCAGGATAAAGATGTCATCATTGAAATTAGGGCTGGTACTGGTGGAGAAGAGGCATCTCTCTTCGCTGCCGACCTTTTCCGCATGTACAGCAGATACGCCCAAAGTAAAGGCTGGCAAGTAGACATCATCGATAGTAACCAAACTGAACTCGGTGGTTTCAAGGAAATAATCTTTGAAATCAAGGGTAAAGGAGCTTTCAGCCGACTGAAATATGAGCGTGGAGTCCACAGAGTACAACGCGTACCGGCCACAGAGGCTTCAGGGCGAATTCATACCTCAACGGCTACTGTGGCAGTCCTACCTGAAGCCGAAGAAATAGAGGTAGCTATCAAACCCGATGACGTCAGGATTGATTTTTTTCGCAGTGGTGGAGCTGGCGGACAAAATGTTAATAAGGTGACCACCGCAGTCCGCATTACCCATTTGCCAACCGGTATAGTAGCAACCTGCCAAGACGAGCGTTCCCAGCTAAGAAATAGAATGAAAGCCATGGCAGTGCTCAGGGCTCGCCTTCTAGACATAGAACAACGCAAAAAATCCGAGGAGCTAACCGAAGAACGCCGCTCTCAAATAGGCAGCGGTGAGCGTGCTGAAAAAATTCGCACCTACAATTTCCCTCAAGACCGTATCACCGATCATCGCATCAGCATGACTTTCCACAATTTGCCGCGCATCCTTGACGGTGCAATTGATGACCTAATCGAGGCTCTAGCCACCGATGAACGAGTTAAGCTATTAGAAAGAAGCCAGGCATGACCTTAATACAGGCGCTTCAGCAATCTGCTCACGCCCTAAGCATAAACGGTATAGATGATAGCCACATCGAAGCCAGAATACTGCTAGGTCACATAACAAAGCTATCACCAGTCCAAATATACACGCTGACCGAGCAAACATTAAGCCAAGAACAAGAGAGGACTTTATACGAACTGGTCGAGCGTCGCCTTTACCGAGAACCCACAGCCTACATTGTAAACCGCAGAGAATTCTACGGCATTGATTTCTACGTTGATTCCCGCGTCCTCATTCCACGTCCAGAAACAGAGCTCCTCGTAGACGCGGCTCTTGAATCCTTCAAAAACGGCCCCTATCTACCCAGCCCACCGGTAATTGCTGACATCGGAACCGGCTGTGGGGCTATCGCCATTAGTCTTGCCCTGAACTTGCCCCGGAGCAAAATCTACGCCACAGATAGCTCTTATCCAGCTCTCAAAGTCGCCAGGTTAAACTGCAAGCATCATAAAGTCACAAGACGAGTCATCCTCCTTCAAGGTAACTTATTAGAACCCATACCTGAAACCGTTGACCTGATAGTCGCCAACTTGCCGTATGTCAAAAGTTCAGAACTGGAGAATTTAAGCCCGGAGATAACCAGATTTGAACCAAGAACAGCCATCGATGGTGGCGCTAATGGACTGAAATTTATTCACCGACTTCTGGAGCAAACCGAAGGGAAAATTAGCCACCGGGGTTGTCTCCTTTTGGAGATAGGACAAAATCAAGAACAGGATGTTATTCGTCTAATTCATAGCTGTCTTAAGAAGGTAAGTTTTACATTCATACCAGATTTGAACGGAATAAAGAGAGTAGTCAAAATTGACTTTTTAAAGCCCGTAGGTTGACAAAAAGCGAGATTTGCCTTAAAGTATTTGGTTGGTTAAATCAGACAGTCAAAAAGTCCAAAATTCTCTGAAGGAGGGAAAAGATGCCCCTGAACATGATAGTATGCTGCAAACAAGTGCTAGATCCGGAGGCACCACCAGCCAGTTTCAAGATTGACTCATCCACCAACAAGGTTATCCCACCCCCAGGTGTACCTCCGGTCATTAGTCCCTTCGATGAGCAGGCTGTGGAAGCTGCGCTTCGAATTAAAGACCAACAAGGCGGCAAAATTACAGTCTTAAGCCTAGGTAACAATCTGCTCCGAGATGTGGTTAAGAAACCCCTTTCCATGGGGGCTGACGAGCTCGTACTCCTAGAAGACGAAGCTTTCGAGGGCGGCGATAGCTGGTCCATCGCTAATGCTCTCGCCACAGCGATCAAAAAGATAGGCGAATATGACCTTATCTTCTGTGGTCGCCAAGCTGCTGACTGGGACGCCGGACAGGTTGGTTCAGGTATCGCTGAAATACTTGGAATACCAAGCGTTACCGTGGCTAAAAAAGTAGAAGTTGCTGACGGTAAAGCCAAAGTGGAACGAGTTATCGCTGACGGTTATCAGGTCATCGAGATAACACTTCCTGCCCTGATTACAGTCAGCAACGAGCTCGGCGAAGCCCGTTACGCCACCCTTAAAGGAATCATGGCAGCAGCCAAGAAACAGCCGGTAGTCTGGAAACCATCTGATATCGGGCTCGAGCCCTCACAAGTTGGTGCTGCAGGCCGACGGACCAAGCTTCTCAAACTTTTCCAACCGGTTAAAGAAGGCAAGTGCGAACTTGTAGAGGCAGATACTCCAGCAGAAGCCGGTGCTAAGTTGGCTACGAGGTTAAGAGAAGCAAAAGTAATCTAGAGCTTAGAAGTAATCACAGGAGGTTATATAATGGCTGAATATAAAGGTGTTATGGTATATGGTGAACTACTGGAAGGCAAAATAAGCTCAATTACCACTGAGCTTCTGGGATGCGGTCGGCGTCTGGCCGATGAACTGAAAGAAGAATTGCTATGCATATTTGTCGGCGACAAACTGGATGAAGCCCCCAAAAAGGCTGTAGCTTTCGGAGCTGACAAGGTATATACCGCCGAAGATCCTCTGCTAAAGGAATATCAAACAGATTCGTATATCGCCGTAATGGAAAAGGCGGTAAAAGATATTTCACCACGAATTCTGCTTTTCGGACAAACATCCGTAGGACGTGACTTGGCTCCCAGCTTGGCCTTTAGACTGGGCACTAGCTTATCCATGGACTGCATCGAGCTTGGCATCGACCCGGGAACAAAGCTGCTCCAGCAGACCCGTCCTGTTTATGGTGGTAACGCGCGGGGCACCTTCACCTCAGAAACTTCCCCCCAGATGGCAACAGTCAGAAAGAAAGCAATGTCTCCCCTGGAACCTGATGAATCGAGAAAGGGAGAGATTACACCTTTCAAGGTCGAGCTAGACCCAACAAAGGTTAGGACAAAGGTACTCGAAACGGTGAAGGAAGAGGTCACCGGGGTGAAACTCGAAGATGCCCAAGCAATAGTGACAGGTGGGAGAGGTATCGGTAGCCCCGATGGCTTCAAACAACTAGAGGAGCTAGCCAAAGCATTAAAGGGTGCAGTAGGAGCTTCCAGGCCACCTTGTGATAACAAGTGGGTACCAGACACAATGCAGATCGGTCTTACCGGCAAAATTGTCACACCGGAACTTTACATAGCAGTAGGTGTCTCCGGAGCCAGCCAGCATTTAGCTGGATGCTCTGGCGCCAAAAACATAATAGCCATAAACAAAGACCCTGAAGCCAACATATTCAGGGAAGCTCGCTTCGGTGTGGTGGGCGATTGGAAACAGGTCCTGCCTGCCTTTAGTGAAAAGGTCAAGGAACTTCTGGCTGGCTAGCTGGCCCAAAACCCTGTTACGGTTTAGCTTTCTGGGCGACAATCTTCTGAGCGGTTTGTGCGGGCACCTCTTCATAGTGGCTGAACTCAGTAGTGAATGTGCCACGCCCCTGAGTCATTGACCTGAGATCAACAGCATAACGCTGCACTTCTGCCAGTGGTGCCTGTGCTTGAATAATATTAACCCCGCTCCCTGGATTCATGCCTAATACACGAGCCCGTTTGGTATTAAGGTCACCGATTATATCACCTGTAAGAGTATCTGGAACAGTGATTGTCATATTTACAATCGGCTCGAGCAAGACGGGCTGTCCTTCAGTCAGTCCTTTTTTCAAAGCCTGTGCGGCGGCGATTTTAAAAGCCATATCAGACGAGTCCACTGGGTGAGAGCTGCCATCGAAAAGCGTCACCTTGACATCAACCACGGGATATCCAGCCAAAACGCCTTCAAGCCTGGCTTCGTTGACCCCCTTTTCCACCGCTGGAATATAGTTTCTAGGCACGGCTCCACCAACCACCCTCTCTGTAAACTCAAAACCGGTGCCCTTCGGTAATGGCTCCAACTCTAAAAGGACATGCCCATACTGGCCATGACCACCAGTTTGCTTCTTGTGTTTATATTCAGCCTGAGTTGCCATAGTAATAGTCTCTTTATAGGGGACTTTGGGTCGCTGTAGACTTACCTCCACCCCAAACTTGCTCGAAAGTCTTTCAGCGGCAACATCGAGATGTGTTTCCCCCATCCCCCCAAGGAGTATCTCTCCAATATCAGCCTCTCGGTGCACTTTTAGGGTAAGATCCTCTTCGCATATTTTAGGCAACACCGTGCTCATTTTGTCCAAATCGCCTCTCGCTTTAGGATGGACTGCCATACTAAGCAATGGCGGGGGGAAGTCAACGGGAGTCAGTTTCAATGGATGTTCACGCGAACCAAGAGTATCTCCCGTAGTGGTCGAGGCCAGTTTAGCTACAGCACCGATATCTCCAGCACTGAGCTGGGGCACCGCCTCCTGTGTTTTGCCTCGCAAGACAAAAAGTTGTCCCACCCGCTCAGCCGAGCCCCTGTTAACATTCCACACCTGTGAATTACTAGACATGTCTCCCGAATAAACTCTAAAATAGCTGATTTTGCCCACACGAGGGTCATTCGTGGTCTTGAAAACCAACGCCGACAAAGGCCCCCCTGAAACCACTTCCACCGCCTCCTCAGCTTTAGTTGAAGCATTTGTGGCTTTCAATGCCCCCCTCTCTTTTGGCGACGGTATATAGTCGTGAATCGCGTCCAGCAGAGTAGTGACAGCAATATTCTTCAGGGCAGAACCAAGCAAAACCGGCACAACTTTACCCAGTCTCGTTGCCTCTTTTATGCAACGGTAAATCTGCTCCTCGCTTATTTCTTCTCCGTCCAAATACTTGGCAATAAGCTCATCATCAACCTCAACCACTGCTTCAACCAACTTCTCACGATAGGAATCAACTTCACTTTGAAGAGATGACGGTATCTCAGTCTCCTTCAACGGGGTGCCGCTATATGCCTTCTTCGTTACTAAGTCCACTATACCCTGGAAATCTTTCTGAGAACCTATTGGTAATTGAACAGGCAAACATTTTGTCCCCAGTTTCGTCTGGATATCCTTTAAAGCATTTAAAAAATTAGCATTCTCCCTGTCCATTTTGTTAATGAAAACGAGGCTTGGCAATTTTGCCTCACCGGTATACCTCCACACCTGTTCCGTACCCACCTCTACCCCAGAGACGGCACAAACAACAATGACTGCACCCTCGCTAACCGCCAAACCTGCCTTAACCTCAGCCACGAAATCGGGGTAGCCCGGCGTATCAATGAGGTTGAGTTTACAATCTTTCCACTGGCACGGGATCAAGGACAGGTTAATGCTAATCTGGCGCTTTATCTCAGCGGGGTCATAGTCCGAGGTAGTTGTCCCATCAGCAACACTGCCTAAACGGCTGATTGCCCCTGAACTGAAAAGCATCGCCTCGGACAGTGACGTTTTGCCAGCGCCGGAATGCGACAGCAAAACAACATTACGGATTTTTTCTGGTTCAAAATGATGCACTTGCCGCTCCTCTTTCCTAGTTGTAGTTTCTCTTTTTGGGCATTGGCATTGTAGCAGCGTCCGCTTTAACCGTCAAGATAGTGACACCGCCGCCATGAAAATACATCTTCCAGGCTATCGCTTTGTGTTATAATATCGGAACGTAAAAAATGAAACTAAGCAGTGAGGAAGTAAAACACATCGCCCTCTTAGCCAGATTAGGATTGAGCGAAGCTGAGATTGAGAAGTTCAGAGTTCAACTGTCAAACATTCTGGAAAACTTCGAGATACTCAAGCAGGTTGACACCACCGACCTGCCACCAACAGCCCAATCTATTGCCCTGCAAAATGTCTTAAGGCCAGACGAGACAAAGCCATCATACCCGGTTGAAGATATTCTAGCTAACGCACCACAGAGAGACAGTAATTGCTTCAAAACACGTGCCGTTCTTGAATAAACCATGAATGACCTACATCAGCTAACTATCAGCCAAGCCCATCAACTACTAAAAGAAAAAAAGGTATCCTCGGTCGAATTGACCAAAGCCACTTTGGCGCGCCTAATTAAGGTCGAAGACAAGGTTCACGCCTGCGTTACCATCAGCGAAGATGCTGCCTTAGAGCAAGCAAAGGAAGCAGACAAAGTCATCAGCAGCGGCAAAATAAAGCCACTAACCGGCATACCCACTTTAATTAAAGACAATATGTGCACCAAGGGCATCAAGACCACCTGCTCCTCAAAAATCCTGGAGAATTTCATCCCGCCTTACGACGCCACAGTCATCGAGAAATTGAAAGCCGATAATGCAGTGATTCTAGGCAAGACCAACATGGATGAATTTGCCATGGGCTCATCTACAGAGAACTCTGCTTTCTTCCCAACACGAAACCCATGGGACCTCGACCGTGTTCGCGGCGGTAGCAGTGGCGGCTCGGTCGTCGCCGTGGCTACCGATGAAGCTATCTACGCACTTGGCTCCGATACCGGTGGCAGCATCCGTCAGCCTGCCGGATTCTGCAGCGTGGTCGGCTTTAAACCAACCTATGGTAGAGTGAGTCGCTTTGGCCTGGTCGCCTTCGCCAGCTCGCTCGACCAAATTGGCCCAATAACTAAGACCGTTGCCGACTGCGCCCTGGTGCTGAATGCTATCGCCGGCCATGACCCCAGAGATTCGACATCGGCCCCCCACCCAGTCCCTGATTACAACAAAGCGCTGATTCCAGAACTCAAAAACCTGCGCTTAGGCATTCCCAAGGAGTACTTCGTCGAGGGCATGCAAAATGAAGTACGAGCCAGCACAGAGGCAGCCATAAACAAGCTAAAGGAGCTGGGAGCTAAAGTAGATTGGGATGCCTCATTGCCTCGCACCAAACATGCACTTGCAGTATATTACATACTGGCCCCTTCAGAGGCCTCAGCAAACCTTGCCAGGTATGATGGGGTTAAATATGGCTTCTCTTACCAGGACACCAACAACATGTGGGAGGCTATGGAGAAAACAAAGCAATTTGGCTTCGGGGCTGAGGTAAAAAGGCGAATCATGCTGGGAACCTATGCTCTATCGGCTGGCTACTACGATGCCTACTACCTTAAAGCTCAGAAGGTCCGCACTTTAATAAGAAGGGAGTTCGACCAGGCTTTCGAGAAATACGATGCTTTGATTACCCCGACATCGCCGACGGTGCCATTTAAAATCGGAGAAAAGGTGGATGACCCCATGCAAATGTATCTGAGCGATGTCTGCACTCTACCTATAAACATCGCCGGCCTTCCGGCAATCTCCATCCCAGCTGGCTTCGCCGATGGTCTGCCTATGGGTATGCAGATTATAGGCAAGCCCTTTGACGAAGAAACCATACTTCGCATAGCCTTCGCCTACGAGCAGGCCACCGACTGGCACAAGAGAAAACCGCCCATTTAAGACTTTGACATGCCTGAACTGCAACTGCCTGAAGTTAAATGCTATTCAGGCCATACCTATGCTCAGCGGCCGGAATCCTTTTTCTGGCAAAACAAAGAGCATAAGATATCCCGGATAGAGAAGGAGTGGCTGGAACCGGGCAAAAGATTCTTCAGGGTCACCACTGAAGATGAGAAGCTCTTCGAACTCTGCTATAATGAGACTCATGACCAATGGTGGCTCATTGATCACAGGTGAGGAGGCGATATGAAAAAAATTCTCGAAGCTCTAGAAAAAGATGCCCGGTTGACACCAGAACAAATTTCCGCTATGACCGGCACAACGGTCGCCGATGTAAAAAAGGCGATCAAGAAGGCTGAGGAGGACCGTGTCATATTAAAGTATAAAACCGTCATTGATTGGGCTAAATCGGGTGAGGAGCAGGTCTGGGCACTCGTCGAGGTCAAGGTCGTCCCGCAGCGCAATGTCGGCTTCGACGCCATAGCCGAACGTGTCTATCGTTTCCCTCAAGCCCGTTCAGTCTACCTGGCCTCGGGCACCTATGATTTAGCAGTACTGGTAGCCGGTAAGACTATGCAAGAAGTCGCTGTCTTCGTGTCAGAAAAGCTGGCGACACTCGAAGCAGTTCAAGGGACTGTTACCCATTTCATCCTTAAGAAATACAAGGAAGACGGCGAAATATTGGAGGGCGGCGAAGGGGTTAAGCGTCTGCCCGTAACCCCCTAATAGCAATTCAATTCTCTGCTCCACAGCCAGGAGATTCCTATGTCCAAAAGCAGATCAAGCCATATCAAAGTATCCCAAAGCCACATATCCGAAAAAGTAGAGGCACTTCCACCTTCGGGTATAAGGAAATTTTTCGATTTGCTCTCCTCGATAGAGGGAGTAATATCTCTCGGCGTTGGCGAGCCTGATTTCGTCACCCCATGGCACATTTGCGAAGCTGCCATTTACTCACTGGAAAAAGGCTACACCATGTACACCTCCAACAAAGGCATGCCTGAACTAAGAGCAGAATTAGCCAAGCACCTCGATTCCCGCTTTGGTCTGACCTATGACCCGGACGACGAAATCCTCATCACCGTCGGCGTCAGCGAGGGCCTCGACCTTGCCATGAGAGCTATACTCAACCCGGGCGATGAAGTTATCATGCCAGACCCGTGTTATGTCGCCTATCCCGCCTCCGTTAGTCTTGCCGGTGGGACACCTGTCCAAGTGCCCACTAACGAGGAGAACAATTTTGAAATTATCGCCGACGACATCGAGCCTTACATTACACAAAGGACAAAAGCTATTCTACTTGGCTACCCCTGCAACCCTACTGGTGCCGTCCTATCAAAAGAAGAGCTGAATCAAATTGCTGAACTGGCTAAACGATATAATCTTCTGGTAATTTCAGACGAAGTCTACGGGCAGCTGGTCTATGGCGTGGAGCATACCTGCCTTGCCAGCCTATCCGGCATGAGAGAACGCACTATCCTACTAAACGGCTTCTCCAAAGCCTATGCCATGACCGGATGGCGAATCGGCTACGCTGCCGCCGACAGGGAAATTGTCGGAGCCATGACCAAGATTCACCAATACACCATGCTATGCGCCTCGATAATGGGACAGACTGCAGCTATAGAGGCTTTAAAAGCCGGAGACAGCGAAGTAGAAGCCATGGTGAGAGATTACGACCGACGGCGCAGAGTCATGGTTAAAGGATTTAGAGATATAGGACTGTCCTGTTTCGAGCCCAAAGGTGCCTTTTACGCCTTCCCTTCTATAAAGATTACCTGCATGACCTCAGAAGAATTCGCCGAAAAGCTGTTAATGGAAGAAAAAGTGGCTGTAGTTCCCGGCTCGGCTTTCGGTAAGTGTGGCGAAGGCTATATCCGCTGCTGCTACGCCACTTCCCTCCCCGAAATCGAAGAAGCCATTAAAAGAATTGGCAGATTCATCCAAAAGTACCGTAAGACTTGACGGCTAGAAGCCAGACAATACAAAGAACAACCAGCTTCTCTACCGCCGGAAATTCCCAAACATCGGGCCAATTCATTATTTCAACGCGGCGAAGTCTACTGTTTGATGCCCTCGTGTGCCCAAGTCAAAAACAACCTCTTGTATTCAGCGGGAGAAATAGCATATAATAACCTCGTATTACTAGGTATCCGATACCAGCTAAAGCAGGAGGTAGCTTATATGGAGGGAAAATATACAGTCAAACTGGTTACAGATAGCGTGTCTGACCTACCGCCTGAGGTGGTCAAAGATCTGGGAATCACCATAATCCCATTGCACGTCCAATTTGGCAATGAGACCTACAAGGATAGGGTTGACCTGACTGCGGAGGATTTTTACCATAAGCTAGAGCTCAGTTCTACGCTGCCTACTACCTCTGCCCCCAGCCCCGGTCTTTTTGCTGACGTCTTTGACGAGCTGGCTGTAAAGCACAGCCAAATCCTGGGCGTGTTTGTATCTCGCAAGTTGAGCGCCACCTATGACGCAGCGGTGCAGGGTGCGAAGCTAATGAAGAGAAAGTGCCAGGTAGAAATCGTCGATTCCACACTGGGTATAATGGGGCAAGGGCTATTGGTTATGGAGGCAGCCAAAAAGGCTCTAACTGGAGCCAGCCTCGGTGAGCTCGTCGGTATGATTTCAGAAAATATCCCACGAATGCATGTCCGGGTGACCCTTGACACTCTCAAGTATTTAGCCATGGGAGGACGCATCGGCAAAGTGCAGTCTTTAATGGGATCGATGCTTAAGATGAATCCTATACTTGGTTTAAAGGATGGTGTAGCTTCTCCTTTTGCCAGGGTGCGCTCCAGAGCTAAGGCTACGGATTGGCTTTGCGAGTTTGCATCGAAATTCACCAAGGTAAAAGCAGTAGCAGTGGAGTATGGCACAAATGCAGCTGAGGCCAAGGCATTGGCCAAGCGTATCGCCTCTATGTTTCCAAAAGTTCCAATCTATCTATCGAATGTCAGCCCCGTTATAGGCACACATACAGGTCCTACTCTTCTATCGATAACTGTCATGGAGGAGTAGCAAACGGCTACCCTGCACCATGACATCGCCACACAGACTAACGGTCAGCTAGGCGTGCCATAAATTCACGGTGAAGTCTGCTGTTTGAGGCAACTATTTCTCTGCTACAGTAGCTTGCGGGATTCCCCTCCCAGTCGGTGACCTTGCCACCGGCTTCCCTGACCAACAGAAGCCCACTGGCAACATCCCAGGGGAAAAGAAAACGGTGGTAGTAAAGGCTAAACCGCCCGCAGGCAACATAAGCCAGACCTAAAACTGATGACCCTATGTGTCTCATACAATGTACATGCCACCATAATTTATCGGCGGCATCAAGCGTTTCGCTGCCCTGCTCCCGGCTGTAGCCCAGGTCAAAACCAACCATAGCCGCCTTAAATGAGCTCTCCTTGGAAACCTTAATCGGCGAGTCGTTAAGATAAGCCCCCTTACCCTTCTCGGCTCTAAAAAGCTCCCCTCTGAGTGGGTCGTAGGTTACACCGAGCAGGATATCTTCACCCTTGACCAAAGCGACATTTACACCGAAAAAAGGAACGCCGAAGACGTAGTTATTTGTGCCATCCAGCGGGTCAACTATCCAGGTGCAATCAGTGATTGGAGCAGAGGCACTTGATTCTTCAGAGAGGATATTACAATCAGAATACTCGGCTGTTAAAAATTCAACTATGAATTTCTCAGACAAAAGGTCGGCTTCGCAAACCAGATTGCCCTGGCTTTTCTGCTCTATCTGTCTGCTGGAGCTGAAATTGAACAGTAGAATCTCACCAGCGCCTTTAGCAGCTTGAATGGCTACATCAATGTGATTCTTTCCGCTTTTAGCTACGGGCAAATTATTCATAGTCGGGTTCTCAAAACGCCCGTGGAAGAAGACCCATTTTCTCTTTGACTTCGGCTAAGGTCTTCTCGGCGATTGCCTGGGCTCGCTTCGCACCATCAGCAAGAACTTCAGATACATACTCCGGCTTAGCCGCAAGAGAAGCTCTCTTTTCACGCAAAGCGACCAGCCCCGAATTTATCCCCTCCGCCAGCAACTTCTTGCAATCAACACAACCGATGCCTGCTGAACCGCACTCAGCAGCAATCTCATCCACGCGACCCGTATTGAAGAAGCGATGAAGACTGAAGACATTGCATACCTCGGGGTGACCGGGGTCAGAACGATACTTTCGAGCCGGGTCGGTAACCGCAGTCATCACCAGCTTCGACGTCTCCTCCGGCGTAGCCGCCAGCTCAATATAGTTATCATAGCTCTTGCCCATCTTCTGAGCACCATTCAACCCCAGCACCATGGGAAAAGAAGTGAGCTTGGCTTGAGGTTCAGGAAAAGTATCGCCAAAGATGGAATTAAAACGACGAGCGATTTCCCGCGCCAGTTCGAGATGAGGAAGCTGGTCTTCACCCACTGGCACGACTTCAGCCTTGTACAGAATGATATCAGCAGTCATAAGCACCGGATAGCCAACCAGCCCGTAATTCACATTTTGAGGCTGCATTCGCGCCTTCTCTTTGAAGGTAGGAACACGCAGCAGCCAGCTTAACGGCGTGACCATACTGAGCAAGGTATGAAGCTCCGTTACTTCAGGAACATGCGACTGCACAAAGAGAATGCTTTTCTTGGGATCAAGGTCAGCAGCTAGCCAGTCAAGCATCATCTCATGAATATCCTGCTTAAGCCTATCCGTGTTCTCTAAGGTCGTTAGTGCATGGATATCCACTATGCAATAAATGCACTCATACTCTGCCTGGAGGGCGACATAATTTTGAATGGCGCCGAGATAATTGCCTATGTGTTGTTTGCCGGTAGGTCGGGCACCGGAGAAAACCCGCTTTTTCATATTTCATGAAAGTTTAGCATAAAGCATCGCCAGCTACAAACTGAACCAAAGAGGAGCATTAGCAACGTGGCAATCTACGAGATTACTTGCTAGGCTCAGAATGACAGGCAGGATTTAAGGAGCAGCAAAAACACGGGGCTACATGCTTTCGGGAGCTGTCATCCCCATCAGGTGAAGGGTTCTAGCCAGGACGATCTGGGCGGCTTTAACTAACTTGAGTCGGGCACAGGTCAATTCCTTGTTTTTCGAAACGACGCGACATTGCTTATAAAAGCTGTGGAAGATAGTGGCCAGGTCTTGAGCATAATAAGGTAAATGATGAGGCTCCAGAGTGTCGGCAACCAATTCCAACACTTCCGGCAGCAAAATCATCCGCCTTATCAAGGTCAGCTCCGGCTCGGTGGTGAGCAAAGATGTATCACCCCCTAAATAATCAATTCCCTTTTCTTCAGCTAACCGAAGAATACTGGCAATTCGGGCATGCGCATATTGAACGTAATAAACCGGGTTATCCGCCGATTGTTTCTTAGCCAGCTCCAGGTCGAAGTCCATCTGAGCATCGGCTGAGCGGGACAAAAAGACAAAGCGACAGGCATCAGAACCAACCTCTTCTATTACCTCTCTCAAGGTAATAATATCGCCGCTGCGCTTTGAGACCCTGACTATTTCCTCGCCACGACGTAGAGTAACCAGCTGGCAGATTATGATCTTAAGTCGCTTTGGATCTATCCCCAGAGCGTTGACCACGGCTATCATGCGGGAAACATGCCCCTGATGGTCTGCTCCCCAGATATTAATCACGTTACCGAACTGCCGCTCTAAGAACTTGTTGAAATGATAGGCGATATCAGAAGCAAAATATGTGGGCGAGCCATCGCCCCGTATCAATACGTTATCCTTGTCTTCACCCAGAGCAGAAGATGTAAACCAGGTGGCATTTTCCTTTTCCGCTATATGACCACCGTCTCTCAACAACTTCATAGTCTTTTCATACTGGCCATTATCATACAGACTCTGTTCACTGAACCAGACTTCAAACTCCACCCCCAGCAGCTCCAGGTCCCGCCTAATCATACCCATTATCTCGGCAACTCCAACTGCCCCCAGCTCACGAATGGCATTATCTCGAGGCATTTTCAGAAAGCGCTTACCTTCCTTATCAATAATTTTCCCAGCCAGTTCAACCATGTAGTTGCCCATATATCCATCGCTTGGCATTTCAGCACCAACACCGAGACATTGCTGATAACGCGCATAAAGAGAACGGTTAAAGGCGTCTAACTGACTGCCAGCATCATTGATGTAATATTCTCTCTCCACAGCGTAGCCAGCAGCACCGAGCACATTAGCCAGAGTGCTACCCAGAACAGCACCGCGACCGTGGCCGACGTGAAGAGGTCCAGTTGGATTAACGCTGACAAACTCAATTTGAACAGACTGGCCACCGCCCAGTTCAATATCGCCATAGGAATCGCCAGCATCAAGGATGGTAGCTACCTGTTTTGTCAACCAATCCGAGCTGAGTTTAAAATTAATGAAGCCCGGAGCGGCAACACCTATTCCGGAAACCTCTGGCAGTGAAGGCAGAAACTCGATAATCTTCTCAGCTATTGCCGGAGGAGCTATATCCGCTGTCCTTGCCAGCTTCAGTGGCAGACTGGAGGCATAATCGCCATGTTCCGGATTCTGCGGACGTTCTATAATAAGCTCAGGCAAGGTTGTAACAACAAGCACTCCTTCTTTTTGAGCCCGTGTTACAGCCTGTTTCAAAGCTTCAGCCAGTGTGCGTTTAACAATCATGAATCTTAAAAGTTATCATCCCCATTGAAGGGAGAGATGGTTCTTGAGATTTCCCGCTTCGAGGTCCTTCGCTGCACTCAGGATGACAGGCAAAGGTCCCAGGATGACAAGCAGGGTTGCTAAGCACCCCAATATATTAGAACTAACAACATCAACTTTCAAATCAGCTCAACTCACTGCCGGTTTGCCAGACACGGGCTAGCTCTTTAGCCATGAGCACATGCTCAGACATCGTGAGACTGGAATCCTCCTGGAAAAGAGCGATTGCCTCATTTCGAGCCAGCTCCAGAAGCGGAGTATCAGATAATCTGGCCATTCTGAGATCCGGCAAACCGCTCTGGCGGGTACCGAAAAATTCACCCGGCCCGCGTAGCTCCAGATCTTTCTCAGCCAAAATAAAGCCATCCTGAATTCCCTCTATGGCTTTCAACCTCTCGCTCCCTTCAGGCGATGGCTTCTCAGCCAGAAGCAAACAGTAACTTTGTTTTTCACCCCGCCCCACACGACCCCGAAACTGATGCAACTGCGACAAGCCAAAGCGGTCGGCCGCCTCCACCAGCATAACAGTAGCATTAGGCACATCAATGCCGACTTCCACTACAGGTGTAGACACCAGAATATCAAGCTTCCCATCGCGGAAGCTTTGCATCACTTTTTCCTTCTCGCCTGCCGCCATCCGTCCATGTAACAAGCCAAGCCTCAAGTCGGGAAAAACCTCCTTGGACAAGCGTTCATATTCAACAACTGCCGCCTTAGCTTCTATGCTTCCTGATTCCTCAATAAGTGGACATATGATGAACGCCTGTTGCCCGGCGATGGTTTGCTTATGAATGAAATCATAAGCCTTACCTCTCTGCTCAGGTCTAAGCCACTTTGTCTTTATCTCCTGCCGTCCCGGTGGTAATTCATCTATAACCGAAAGGTCTAAATCACCATAAAGAGTCAGCGCCAGAGTCCGTGGAATAGGCGTGGCTGTCATCACCAGTATATGGGGATTAAATCCTTTCTGACGCAATGCCAAACGCTGCAAAACGCCAAAACGGTGCTGCTCATCAATCACCACCAGCCCAAGCTTAGAAAACTCCACCGCCTTCTGAATGAGGGCATGTGTGCCGATAGCAATATCTATACTTCCTTCTTGAATCTGCTGATGCAACGCCTCTTTCTCCTTCTCGCTCAGGCTTCCGGTCAGTAGAGCAAAGGTAACATGATGAGAAAAAAGACCACGGTAGCAGCAAACATTGCCCTGTTCATCTTTTTCATTGCTTATGTTAGACAGAAGCTGGCAAATAGTCTTGAAGTGTTGCTCAGCCAGTATCTCGGTCGGCGCCATGAACGCACCCTGGTAGCCGTTATCAGCAGCTACCAACAATGCCGCCGTAGCCACCACAGTTTTACCACTGCCCACATCTCCCTGGAGAAGTCGCGACATGGGTCTCGATTCCTGCAGGTCGGCGAGAATACCCTCAAGCACTCGCTGCTGCGCTTGGGTCAACTCAAAAGGCAACGAGTCCAGAAATTTATCGAGCCTATCTTCCTTTATGGTGAAAGCATTACCCGGCTGACCTTCCTGCCAGTCACGCTTTTTGCCGAGCACACCTAACTGGAGAAGGAAAAGCTCATCGAAAGCCAGACGCCTTCTCGCCTCAGCCTTCACCGAATAGCTATCCGGATAATGAGCCTTGATAATCGCCTCAGGTAAATCCATAAGTCGGCATCGGCTCCTGATTTCCCGCGGCAAAAAATCGGTTACCTGACATACCCAATCATCAAGAACTCTCTTTACTATATTTCGTACCTGCCGCGGATATAAACCTCGAGTCAATGGGTAAACAGGCACAAGGCGGCCGGTATGAATCAACTCCTTGTCCTCAACCAGTTCCCACTCTGGTGATTCAAACACCTTATTCCCTTTAAACTCAGATACCACGCCGCTGAGCACCAGTTGAGCATTAGTGGGAAAGTTCTTAGCCAGGAAAGGCTGATTAAACCAAACTGCCCTCATATTGCCTGTCTCATCGCCAATGATGACTTCGGTACCCTGTCGAGATCCCAGCCTGGCTATTCGAGCTTCCCATACTGTAGCCAAAACCGTCTGTTCTACACCAACCTCAAGCTCGGCAATAGGTTTTCTCTGGCTGTAATCAAGATGACGTCTGGGAAAGAAATAAAGCAAGTCTCGAATTGTATGTACCTCCAGCTTAGCCAGCCTGCTGGCTGAGCTGGCAGCAACACCTTTAACGATGGTTACCGGCGAATCTAATCCTTTATCGCCTTTCGAGGAATGGATTACCGAACTAACCGATGGCCGACTTGCCACCTTAGAACGAGGCTGGCTCTTTTTTGCCGGCACTTTTCCCACTGCTGTTTCGGCTCGAGTCAGCCAATCGAGCACGTCTTCTATCCACGCCTTACGCTTATCTACATCCCACTCAGCATAGCTGGATTCAGCAATCTGAAGCTTGTTGAAGTAACCCAGCAGCTCAGGAGAATTTATCTTGTCTCTTGTTTCTCTGGCCCATTTACGCAGGTACTTGTCGAGCCCGCCCAATACCGTGGTGTTAGCATAGTTTCTCTGGCATTCCATTCGGAGGATGGTGCGCAACGGTTCGACATCTATAAGCGAAGAGGCTGTCACCTGTTTTAACCTTATCTAAGTACCTGAGGTCCCCACGCTGATTTAGTTCTGGAACTAAATCAAACAAAGCATAAAAGCAACTTTGACCGAAGCCGCAAACGTCCTGTAAGTATCACTCCAGAGAAACTATGTAGCGATAATGGGGCTGACCACCGGATACCATCTCCACCTGTTTTTCGGGATACTTATCACGGACTTTCTGGCCAATCTGCTCTGCCTGAGCTTCTTCAATGTCAGCACCATAATACACGGTCATCACCTCTGCTGAGTCGGTACCTGCCTTATCAATGGCTTCAAAGAGAACATCATCAGGGTTATCACCTACAGCAACTAATTTATCATCATCAACAATGGCAATAGCTTGCCCCTTCTTTATCTTCAACCCCTGCAACTGGGTGCTTCGCGCCGCCTCGGTAATTTCCACGGTTTTCACCGCAGCAATAGCCTCTTCCATAGCCTTAACGTTCTCCTCCATGCCTCCCTCATAATTGAAAGCGATGAGAGCAGCTATTCCCTGAGGCATGGTTTTAGATGGTATCACAGCTACTTCTTTTGATGTCAGCGAATGTACCTGGGACGCAGCCAGAATGATATTCTTATTATTGGGCAACAGAATTACCTTCTGTGACGGCACCGGCTCAACCGCCTGAACTATCTCCTGCACGCTGGGATTCATTGTCTGCCCACCAGGCACTATCGCCGCTGCCCCTAAACTCCGGAAAACCTCCCTCATCCCATTCCCGGCAGCAACAGCTACCACACCTATCTCCAGGTTTGGCAACCGTTCCTTCTGCATCTCGACAAAACCAACATGCTGGTCGTCCATATTCTGAACCTGCAGCTGATGCAAAGTCCCCAATGAAGTGGCATACCGTATAATGCCGCCGGGGTCATAGGTATGGATATGCACCCTGATAGTGGCCTCATCACCAACGACGACTACAGACTGACCCTTGCCTTCCAGCTTCTTCCTTATTTTATCGGGATTAAGCTTATGTCCTTCGAGTAAGAAGTTAGTACAATACCCATAGGGCTCTTCTTCCTCAGCCGCAATCGGAGCTGCCTTAGCAGCCAAGGGCAACTCGGCAGCAATAAGCTGCGGTCTTCGGTATTTCATCTCTTCTACCTTTCCTTCTAAATAACGGAGTACGCCTTCAAGCAATACGTATACGCCCTGCCCTCCTGCATCTACTACGCCAGCCTCACGCAGCACATCTAGCAGAAGAGGTGTCCTAGCCACCGAAACCCTGGCTGCCTCCACAGCAGCCTCTGTTACCTTAGTAAAGTCATCCGGAGCAGCCCGTGCAACTTCCCCGGCAGCCTTGGATGCATCTTTAATCACCGTCAACATGGTCCCTTCTACCGGCTGCGACAGCCCCTTATAGGCAGCGCGCGACGCCTCATCCAACGCCATTGCCCAGTCAACTCCGGTGATATGCTCCTTCTCATCAAGCCCCTTGGCTAAGCCACGGAAAAACTGGGACAGTATTACACCCGAATTTCCCCGAGCCCCCATCAAAGCACCCTGAGCCATCGCCTTGGCTATAGCAGAGACACTGCTTTCTGAAACCCGGTCAGCCTCCTCTATGACCGAGCGCACGGTGAGAAACATGTTCGTCCCGGTATCACCATCAGGCACAGGAAAAACATTTATGGAATTGATGTCGGGAACGCTTTTCTCCAGCCAGCTGCCACCAGCGGCAAACATATCTCTAAACTCCTGGCCGCCACAGGAATGAATCTGCTTCATCTCACATCCTTTGTATAATCTGGGAATTGTGGTATAATTCTACTCCTGTTGTCAAGAGCAACATAAGGAGTTAACCATTTGGCTACAAAATGCGATATCTGTGGCAAAACAGCACACTTCGGTAACAGGGTAAGCCACTCCAAACAGCATACCAGACGACGCTGGCTGCCTAATATTCAGACAGCTACTATCGTGGTTGATGGAAAACCAAAACAACTTAATCTGTGTACCCGCTGCCTGCGCAGTCAACATAAGCTAGCCCGATAAACCAAGCGCTTTCTTCATCTCCTGCAACGCCTTCCCAGCCCCTTGCTTAGCACCAAAAATCGCAGCTCCGGCAACCAGAACCTCAGCTCCGGCTTCAGCCACCTTTGGAGCTATGCTTGCAGTGATGCCGCCATCCACCTCTAGCTCCACCTTGGCTTGCCTGTCATCCAGCACCTTCCGCAGACGTGCTATCTTGCCCATCATACTGCCGATGAAAGCCTGACCGCCGAATCCAGGATTAACAGTCATAACCAGCACCAGGTCGAGCAAAGGGAGAACTTCATCTAATGAGCTTATGGGGGTGGCTGGATTCAACGACACTCCAACCTTTACTCCCAAGTTCTTTATTGACTCGACCAGTCGGTGCAGATGTGTGGCAGCTTCAACATGTACGGTGATAATATCGGCGCCGGCTTCAGCAAACTGTGAAATATGAGCCTCCGGCTGTTCTATCATCAAATGCACATCCAGCGGCAGGTCGGTCCATGAACGAAGTGATGCCACCACAGGAGCACCGATGGTTATATTGGGCACAAAATGCCCGTCCATCACATCGACATGAATGTAATCGGCACCGGCTTTGGTTACCTCAGCAACCTGCTCACCAAGACGGCTGAAATCAGCGGAAAGAATCGACGGTGCCAGCTTAATTAGCCTACTTGCCATTCCCTTTCCCCACCAGCTTTCTTGCCCGCGACAAGGCAGTTGCCACCTGCTTGGGAGCAGTGCCGCCGGCAGCGTTGCGAGCCTCAACTGAAGTCTTCACCGTAATGCCGTACACATCGTCGGTAAAAAGAGGTGAAAAACCACGATACTCATCAAGGCTCATCTCCTGAAAGCCTTTGTTCTTACTTATGGCATATCGCACCAGCTTGCCCACAATATCATGTGCCTGACGAAAAGGTAACCCTTTTCTCGTCAGATAATCAGCGAGGTCGGTAGCCAGTATATAGCCGCCTGACATCGCCTGCTGCATCCGAGCGCTATTGATTTTCAACGTCTTTATTAACCCGGTGAAAACTTCCAGAGTCGAAAGGAGCGTGTCCACGGTATCAAAAAGCCCCTCTTTATCTTCCTGTACGTCCCGATTGTAAGCCAGAGGCAGTCCCTTCATCACCGTCAAAAGTCCCATCAGATTGCCGTAGACCCTGCCCGTCTTACCCCTGGCTAGCTCCGCCACATCCGGGTTCTTCTTCTGAGGCATGATGCTGCTGCTCGTAGCATACGCCTCGTCGAGCTCCACGAACCCGAACTCAGCCGAAGACCACAGCACCATTTCCTCCGCCAACCGGGACAGATGCATCATCGTCATGGCAGCAGCAGCTTCATATTCAATGACGAAATCACGATCAGACACAGCATCAAGGCTATTCGCGCTTATATCACTGAAGCCAAGCTTCTTGGCTACGAAATTGCGGTCCACTGGATAGGCCACCCCGGCCAGAGCCCCACTGCCCAGCGGCAGTACATCAGTACGTTTCAAGCAATCCTCAAATCTCACCACATCCCGCTGCAGCATCTCGAAATAAGCTAAAAGGTGGTGGGCAAAAAGTATGGGCTGAGCCTGTTGCAGATGGGTATATCCAGGCATAATGGCAGCTTTGTTAGCCTCAGCTATATCCAGCAGCACCCGCTGAATATCTCTCAGCCCGCTTACAGTCTCCAAGATGGCTTCCTTCGTGAAAAGACGCATGTCCAGAGCTATCTGGTCATTTCTGGAACGTGCAGTATGTAGCTTTCCCGCCACATCGCCTATTTTCTCAAACAGGCGGCTCTCAATACTCATGTGTATATCCTCGAGCTCAGGCTTGAATTCGAGCTTCCCTTTCTCAATCTCGTCTCGAATGGCGACAAGCCCTGAAACAATACGCTCAGCGTCTTTTTTCGATATCAGCCCCTGTTTGGCTAACATCTGTGCATATTTCTCCACCGCTTTATCAACCCCTTTATTAAAGCGGCTGCGCAGGTGGCTTTTAGAATCATCTTTTCTGACCATTTTCTTTAACCCGCCAGCTTAAAAAGCTGGCACCGCCTCCCTCTCAGTCTCATTTTTTCTTTTTCGGCTTCTTCTCTTTACCCTCACCACCCTGCACCTCCGCCTGAACCTTTGCCGGCAGTCCCCACAACTGGATAAAACCAGGCGCGGCGCCCTGGTCGAAAACATCACCCTTATCATAAGTAGCCAGGCTATAGTCGTACAGCGAGACGGGAGATTTCCTGCCGACCACAACACAGCTTCCCTTAAAAAGCTTGACCCTTATCGTACCGGTGACATGCTTTTGAGCCCGGTCCACGTAAGCAGCCAGGTCCCGCCGCAATGCTGTAAACCACAGCCCATTATAGATGATGTCAGCGTACTCATTCGACACCTTTTCATTAAAACGTAGCTGCTGGTGAGATAAAGTCATGGCTTCCATGGCTTGATGGGCTTTCAACAGTACCGTAGCTGCCGGAGCTTCGTAAATCTCCCTCGACTTTATCCCCACCAACCTGCTCTCCACATGGTCGACTCTCCCCACCCCGTGCTTGCCAGCCATTTCATTAAGCCGCTGAATAAGAGCCACCCCATCCAGTTTCTTACCGTTAAGGCTGACCGGTATCCCCTCCTCAAAGCCGATTTCCACGTATTCGGGCTTATCCGGAGATGCCGCCGGCGATTTTGTCCATGCAAAAACATCATCCGGAGGCTCAACCCACGGGTCTTCCAGCACGCCGCACTCTATGCTCCTGCCCCAGAGATTCTCATCTATTGAATAAGGGCTGCTGACCTTAATCGGTACAGGTATGCCATGCTTATCAGCGTAGGCAATCGTTTCTTCTCGTGTCATGCCCCATTCTCGTGCCGGCGCTACAATCTTCAGTTCCGGAGCCAG
>SMTZ1_10002925_pt1 | contig 24917 bp, 8 predicted proteins | sample DeeMarSWOR136_30_FD_25667 | JGI IMG/M metagenome (IMG submission 25667) | reverse complement strand
GAACCTATGAAGCTTGACTCATTGTAGAACAGCTCCTTTCGCAAGCACGTTTAAACGCTGGTAGAAATCTGAGTTTTGTTCACAATCCAAACGAATTGTCTTCTCGTGTGTGTTGACCCAGTGGTTCAGAAGTGATGATTTACCAATACCACCAATTCCTTTGAGGTGCAGTACCACGCTCTTCTCTTTGCATTTCTCAAGAGCATCGTTCATCCACTTAATCTGTTCCTCTCTGTCCACGAAGACATCTTCAGACGTTTCGTAGTGCTTGTACACACTCCTGACCTCACACGCAGTTCTTGACATAGAAATAGGTTTTAGATAAGCTAGTCGGTTATGCGATTCGTTCTGACTCCATTTCATCCAAAATCCATTTTTCGGTTGTTACTTTCTTCACACCAAGGTCCTGCAACCGTTTCAAGATACTCTCTGACTTTTCTAATTTCGAATCAATTTTCGAGAGTGCTATGTATTGGTTACTGAGTGTGCATCTCAAATCTTTCTTACAGTCAAGAGAAGTTTCTAAAGCAATCTTCTCAAGCAAATCTGTAGCTTCTTGAAACAGACCTAAAGCTTCTGAATACTCTCCCCTACTCATATGCAAAAGACCCAAGTTATTCAGGGTTGAGCTAACACGCACTTTATGATACCCAACACCGTTCTCTTCGAGCTCTTTGCGTTTACTAAGTGATTCAGTTAGCATCACTTCAGCTTCAGATAGCTCTCCAAGTGAAACTAAGAGCGCGCCAAGATTATTGAGGACTGTGGATTGTCCTCTCTTGACCATGTCAATGGCCAATTTTGAAAGTTGTTCAAAAATCGTGAGCGCGTCTTCAAAAACCTCCTGTGCAGTTTTACTCCGTCCTGTCGCTAGGTAGAGGTTTCCTATGTTATTCAGAATGAAAGCGGAATCCATAACATATGCAAAAACTTCTGACGACTTTTCACCCTTTCTTTTAGCCAGTTCTAAACCTTCACTGAAGTCCTTCTCAGCTTTCGGAAATTTATCAGTCATTGAATACAAGACACCACGATCATTTAGGAGTCTATACATCATGTTAGGGTCGTCATTTGTCGATTTTCTAAATATGCGAAAAACCTCATGGAATGTCTTTTCCGCCTCTGATATTCTTCCAGTTAGTCTTAGAAGAACCGCTTTTGTCCAAAGCAGGCGTGCTACTAAACCTGAATATAATTCAGGAGCTTTCTCCATTGCTCCTCTTGCTTTTCGAAGAACCTCTTCATTGTTGAGAAGTGCTTCGTTATATCTCCCGAGCTCTTGCAGGGCATATATGTAATTAATGTGGACACCTAAGACCGCAGGAACATTCTCTTGCATTTGATTGAATACCTTCGTTGCTTGCTCTGTCCATTCTAATGCTTCAAGGGGTCTGTTCATTCGTCGAGAAATCATATTGAGATTCCAATAGATAACCCCGATCAAGTGAGGTTCTTGAACTTCTTCAAGCAACCTCTTGCATATTACCTCAGCTTCGCTTAGTTTTCCCATTCGCATCCAAACAAAACATAGGTTTACTTGGATAAAGGATAGTAACCTTCTTTCTAAATGAGATTGTAGCTCATCGACCTGATTTGCCCAAATTTCCCATTTTTCTCTAGCTTCAAGAAATGCTTCTTCTGCCTGTTTGAGTCTGTCAACTTCATCAAGGTAGTTCCCATAGAACCATAAATTCACTGAAAGTTCGAAGGTTGTGTATCCAGGTGGAAGATGATTTGGAGGTTCAGCATCTACTTCTCTAGAGAGGGCAATAAATTCTTTGAATAACTTATCAGCTTCGCCACTTCGACCAGTCCTTATTAATAACTCTGTCAATGTTCTCACTGATAAAGCACGATATCTCTTACGTTCAATTTCAGTAATCATAGACATTCTCTCAAATTCATCAAGGGCTTCACTGATTTCATGTTCTCCATCTGCTATTCTATCAGCGTATATTAGATGGTGAGCTTTTGCAATCTTGAGTAAAGCTCTTCCCTCCTCAGTTCGAAATTCAATGGAATTGCAAAGGGCAATACCTTCCGAGTACTTATTTTGCCAACTGAGATTATTCAAGATATCCGAAAGCTCAGTCAGAATCTTCTTTGGTTCCTTCAAAGCTCTAACCGAAATCGCTAATCCAAGCAATGAATTGTCTTTATCTTCATTGTATTTCTTCTCTAGAAGATCTGATACTTCATCTACAAGATTACTTAGACTATCACCAAGCTCTGCACGAACCAAATCTTCAGCAAGGTCGTGCAAGACGAATGTACCATTGCTTCGGATATTCACGAAGCTAAGTCTTCTTAGACGATCCCAACTATCAGGTGTTAGTTCAGGAGAAATTATGCGCATGATTCGTTCATTGAAGTGGGGAACAATTCCTGCGCGATTTATGAGATTGTGTAATCCCCCTGCCTCGCTGAACAGTTTTCTCCACACCTTCAACCGAACTTCTGCAAGTGTGTCTGCACGTAAATCCTCGATATCTGACTCTGACACATCACTCGTGTTGATCATGTCACAAATCGTATCAATCACAAACGGATTTCCTCCGCTGACACTCACAATCTTCTCTTGCAGTTTCTGATCTGTGACATTCTGGAGCTCGAGCATCTCGAAACAGCTATCTCTATCCAGTTCTGTGAGTTCGCTTTCTTCAACATCGAATATTTTGCGACCAGATGCTGATCGCCTACTAGCCAGGACCCCAACACAATTGGTGAGGTTAGAGAGGAAGATGGTCCAGAGTTGTGTTTCGTTAATTTTCTGCCTTTGATATTTCCACTGAGCTTTCGTATCATCTACATATTCAAAATGGTCTAACAGAAAGAGAAGTGGGGTGTTTGAATCAGCTCGGTTATTGATATCTTCCAAGAACGCTTCCAAATACAGGAACTCTGCACGTCTTGGGTCTTTCCAGAGGATTTGAAGAAGTTCCTCGATGTGTGCTATACTTTCCCTTCAGTTTCGGAGTGACCTTGGAACCAACAGCACTGATCGCACTTCCGATACTTGCGAGAGACCCAATGAAGGGGATTAGCATGACTACTTCTTTTGCCCACTCACGACCTTCTTCCCGAACTGGTTCAACTCCCTCCCCGAAACGTTGACGAATCTGCCAGAGAATGTGGAACCTCTGAATCTTGACTCCTTGGAGCACGGCTCCCTTGGCAAGAATGTTCAGACGCTGGTAAAACTCTGAGTATTGCTCGCAATCGAGGCGTATTGTCTTCTCGTGTGTATTGACCCAGTGGCTAAGGAGTGATGATTTTCCAATGCCTCCAATGCCCTTGAGATGGAGAACAACGCTCTTCTTCTTGCATCTCTCAAGAGCCTCGTTCATCCACTCGATATGTTCCTCTCTATCAACGAACACCTCATCGGATGTCTCGTAATGCTTGTACATCCTCCTGACCTCTCACACGCAATGGATGCCATAGGTAGAAGTTTTAGATAAGCTAGTCGGTTGATTTTTGCATATCAGGTATTTTTAATCTAGTATTGAAACAAATCAAACATCAGTTACATGAATTGATACATTTTTAAAGAGTTAATCTATATAGTGATACTAGGTATTTCGTTTCATAGGGGAGATGAAGTATTGGGTCTTCGAGAATATGTGATACGAAGATGCATTTACATGTTTATGCTGATAATAGCTGTAATTTGTTTCAACTTCTTCTTGTTTCGACTCCCGACCATTCTGTTCGGTGCTAATCCAATCAGTCTGATGCTAAGTGATGAGCTTCGGCGTAACTTGACTCAAGACCTGTTAGAGCAGATGTATGCAAACTTCGGACTTGTTATGAATCCTGATATATTCGACTGGATCTATATGTTCTGGCGTTACGTTGTCAGTATGTTCACAGGGAACTTCGGAATTTCATTTCTGAGTAAGCGACCTGTGATGGAAAGCATCGTTGAGCGTCTCCCCAATACACTCCTACTGATGGGTACAGCATCCATGGTATCTATTCTTCTGGGAATGTGGACTGGTATTAAGGTTGCTTCAAATCCTGGTTCAAGGAAAGACATTGGAGCAATTACTCTAACCTTGTTCTTCTACGCATTGCCTTACTTTTGGATAGGAATGGTACTTCTCATGCTCTTTGGCTACATGCTTCCTGCATGGACTGAAGCGACTTTTGGCGTTGCCATCGGGTTCCCTCAGTTTGGTACTATCAGCTATGAGGTCTGGGAAGTTGCCAGGATACATCCTCTCGGAGCATTGATGGTGGCTGCTGATGTTCTGTTTCATCTTGTTCTTCCAATGATGACTTTGGCGATTGGAGCTTTCGGATATTGGTTTCTCTATATGCGAAATAATCTTGTAACTGTCATGACCGAGGATTATATTCTGACAGCCCGCGCAAAGGGATTAGATGAGAACCAGGTGTTATACAAGCATGGATTAAAGAATGCTATGCTACCAATGGTTACTGCAATTGCATTGACTCTTAGTGGTCTAATTACTGGAACTGTCCTGATAGAAACTGTCTTTTCATGGCGTGGTCTTGGTCGATTTATCTTTGAAAGTTTGATAGCACTCGATTTTCCTGTTGTTCAGGCGATCTTCTTGATAATCGCCATAGTAACAATTCTAGCGAATTTTGTTGCAGACATGCTCTATGGGGTTTTAGATCCCCGGATTAAATATGGATAGATTAACATGTCTAGTAGAAAATCATCAATATCTTATTGCAAACGTATAGTGAGTCACTCACAGGAAACTCATAAGTCTTGGATAATCTTGACGGTTTTATTTAGAAATCCAATAGTTAAAAGGCAAACATACTAATTCAATATGCACAAATCAATCTGGAATAACTTTTTGAAATACTTATTTCTATAAAAATGAAGTAGGAGTATCAGAATTATATCGGAGTGACAAAGCTCGTGACTGATGAAACCCGCAGCTCTCTTTTCGATAAGAGTGAAGGCGAAAAAGCCTTCGATGCAGGGAATGTCATTATGAGCTATACTAGGGGAGTTTTATTGCATCAGAGAATGAATCTAGACGATGCAATCAAACTTCTTGAAAACGCTCTTAATTTAGCTGTTGAGGGTGACATGTTTGACTATGTCATAAAATCACAAGTTCAACTCGCTTCAGTTCATTTGAAACGCTTTCAGATTCATGGTGAAGAAAAAGACTACAAAGCTGCCTTGAACTACTCTGAGAATCTTGCTCAGATTGCAGAAGAACAAAGTCTTGGTCCTGGGATGGTTGAGGCACTACTGCTGAGGGCTATTCTAAAGAGAACTGCAAAAGACATTGTTGGCGCCAAGCATGATTTATTGAGAGCAAAAGCTTTAGCACTTGAGAACAAACTCACAGGTGTTGTAAAAGTAATCAATCGAGAGATAGCAGAAGTTCAGGGTCTAGGGAAACCAGACCTTGAATGGAAAATGGATGCATCAGAGGAAATAGAATTAGAAGAAAGTCTTGAAGAGATTCCAGGAGTCTTTGCTAGGCTTATGGATATGGAGCTCGCACGAAAGCCAATTGTGGTTCCAGTGAAGCTATATCGTCTTGTCGTTATGAAGCCAAAGGATGGCTTACCTGTCTATACATATGATTTCAGTGATGAATTACTGGAATCCAATATCCTTGTTTATGGTTTATTATCTGCAGTCACTTCAGTTGGACGAGAGATTTTTCCAGATGCTGGTCGGATAAGATCTCTAGCTCATGAGGGAAAGACAATCATGATGGAACATGAAGGAGAATATATGGGCGCTCTGATTGCCGAAAAGGAAAACTTCAGAGCGAGGATTTCGCTAAGTAATTTCCTAAAAGGATTCATTGAGATTTGTCCACCTGAACAATGGCGTGGAGAGGTTTTAAATCATAAAGATCGGCAGGAGGCTGACTTTCTCCTCGCAAAAACTTTTCGAGATTTAGCAGTGACAGAACCTGAAGTCGAATAGAATCCACATTACTATTATCGACGTGCCATCTCTTTGTCAATTAATTCTAGAATATCATCAATCCGCTCGAGTAGCAGCTCTTTTAGTTGCTTGCCTGCATGCTCAGTTGGAGGCTCCAATTCAAATGCCTTTGTGTACATTAATTTGGCTTTCAAGATTTCTTCATTTAGAACTCTTAAAATGTCAGTACCCATATATGGTATCTCTTCAGATAGGTTTCGTAACCACTCAAGTTGAGTGACCATTTCTTCTCTCATGGAACTAGAAATGCCAACTTCTTCTATCGAGAGTAGTTCTTCAGGTGTAAGAGCATGTTCAAGTGCAGTCACTCGTTTCTTTGATCTCCTAACGAGTATTCCAGCAGTTAAACCAGCTACCGCAACGAGACTAATGTAAAGAATTTCTGGTGGGATTTCGATGGGTTGAATGTACCATTCAACCTTAGGTATTTTAGTTCCATGTTGAACTTGAGTCAGTCCATATTCGTCTAGGAACTTACTAATAGTATAATTAACAACACCAATGCTAGAACCATTAAAGACACATTCCCATCTCTGTGTATTGATATTAAATGTCGCTCTTTCACCATTAATGAAGACTTCAGTATTCGGATTTGTAATGGCTCTTTCATCTGTTTCATAGCGAAGTTCGAAATAAATTATAACACTACTACCTATTGGTACATCTACTGTGTCTGGTGCTGGTACCTCTCTCGGTAAATTAGTTTCAATATCCCAAAAGCGTACTCCAGCTGACGTAACGATAACAGTATCAAATATCAAAGTGACAACATCATCGTTATCTTGAATTATCTCGCGAACATTTGTTGTTTCATCATCTATACTGGTCACATTGAATGTAAGTTCCGCTGATTCATTACTGGATACTGAAACAAACCAATATTGATTAAACGAATCGAATGAAGCTTCCATATCATTAATCCATAATCTACCATTGCTGTCAGTAAATGGTACTTCATCAAAAGAATATCTCACTCGGAATTTTACTTGCACAGAAGAACCTAGATCGTATCGTCGGATTTCTCTTTCACTCCAATAGACATCAAATCTATCCCAGATCAAAATCACTGATTGAGAGTTTTGGTCCACAGTGGTTAGCCCATAAATATTTCCAACACTGGCTACTAGGTTATAGGTGTTCATCACAACTACAACTTCAGAGTCAGTAAATCTCCAAACACCAGCCCCTTGATGGGTTGCTGTTATTCCATTCACAGTGATGGTTCCATCTGAAACTGGTGTATCGTCATAGTCATAGATTAGTGAAACATCAATATATACACTATCACCAATATTGACCCGAGAATCACCAACAGAATATGACTGGACCTGCAGCCTGTCCCAAATCACACTAACACTGTTTCCATTTAGGTCTAACAAACTGATTCCATAGGTTGTTTCCAAACTTGAGTTCACAAAGTAAGTCCATGAACCAACAGAAGAGTGACTCACTGTCAGTTCAAACCAAGAGTTCACACCATCCCAGGCCATTGCAGTGCCATTGAGGATAACAGAGTCGCCAGCTCCAAAGAACGTGTTGTCGTACTCCAGCAATAATGTAACTCGAATCTCGGCATTGGAAGATACGTCAACCCTTGCATCGTCTACTACAGTGCTCTGTACGACAATTCGGTCCCAAATCATACTCAATTTAGGAGCTGGCGTTTTCAGAAGTTTAACTCCATATGCATCAACGCTAGTTACATTCCACCAATGGCGAACGACAACCAAACTAGAATCGGTAATTACTACCCATCCTGTTCCGTTGATGGTATATGGATCATCATTCACATACAGGAGTCCCGCGTCAACATCACTCGAATTCTCCAACCACACACAATGGAAATAGACAAAGATCACAGTCCCGAGGTTTGTGCGTCCATCCCTATCGCTAGTAGAAGCAAATTCAACATTAATTATTGGAGCATCTGTCCAGAACACCTCAATTATCAGAGTGTCAAATTCTGTTATTCCATACAAGCTATCTAATGCATCAGTAACAAGGTATTGCTGGAGAGCATCTCCAGGTCCATTCCATGTATCAGTGAAATTGTTTGGGAAAAGGAGCGTACCATTCCTCAAAGTTTCAACGGTCAACATGCCAACTCGACTATTATCATATTGACGTGTTGCAGTTACAGTGAAACTGACTATATCTCCAAAATATGCAATTGTGGTATTTGCTTCTATTACAACATTTAGTTTGTCCCAGATGATGAATTTGGGACTAACCTGCTCACTAATTGCAGATAATCCATGTATTAAATCTGTAATCCCTGACACCTGGAATGAATAGCCTACAGGAGTACTATACGAATAGCTGCGGTACCAATATTGATTTCCAGGGTCCCAAGTCATTGCTGTTCCATTCATGTAGACAAAACCAAAAATACCCTGAAAGATGACTGAATCATAGTCATAGATTATTTCAACGTATACATTCTGAATATCGTCAACGTTAATTCGACTATCATCCATGTCAATAGAATATGAGATTACCAACAATCTGTCCCAAATCACATAATCCTCGTCATTCGAACCAATCAAGGATATACCATAGGAATCGCCAGATACTGAAAGAACAGTATAGTTCCAACGACCAACCTCTTGATGCATAAGTAATGTATCGTTCAATGTTAGAATGCCATCAAAAAGTGAACCATCGTAATCATAGGTTGCACTTACCTGAAGCAAGGCAGAAGTGCCAACATCAATGCGTCTATCATCAACAGTAATTGTGACTGTAAGCATATCCCATATGACCAGTTGAGATTGTGAGTTTTGATCCACTTCTTGTATTCCATGGACATTACCTGAACAAGAAACTGTATCGAAGGAGATATCTGAGACAGACAATTCTGTTTGATTGTGTCGCCAGACTCCTGAGTTAATGTGTTGAAATACGAATCCATTGATGGTCACCGAACCATCCATAACTGGTGTATCATCATAATCGTATTGCAGATTGACATCAACCCAGATATAGTCCCCAACATTATCACGAGGATCACTCGCTTGATATGAAAGAACGACGATCTGGTCCCAGATGCACCAAGTGACATCATTTGTGTTAATGGTTGAAATTCCGTGAGAGTCGCCGTTTGCAGAAGCCACTGTGTACCACTGAATCTGAGCTGTGGCATATATCAACTGAGTGTTATTCAGACCTAGGGTTCCATCAAATACCGCACCATCATAGTCATAGACTGCAGATATTACAATTCCAGTTGCTGCAGTGTTGATGTTGATACGCTGATCTGAAGGATCAGTGATGGTGATGGTCAAGGAGTCCCAGATGTAATAGGTCACAGCATTTGATGAGATAGCTGTGATGCCATGATCGCCACCACTCACAGACTGCACAGTGTAGTCCTGTCTTTGAGCCGTAGCATAACTGAACACGGTGTTGTTCAGGGTGAGTGTTCCATCAAATATCGACCCATCATAGTCGTAAATTGCTGAAGCAAAGATTCCTGTTGCGTTGGTATTTACATTCTGTCTCTGGTCAGCTGCGTCTGTTATTGTGATGGTGAGTGAGTCCCAGATACACCAAGTGATATCGTTGCTCTGAATAGCTGTGATGCCATAAGTATCACCTGATAGAAACTGTACAGTGTAGTCCTGTTTCTGAGCTGTGGCATAGCTGAACACAGTGTTGTTCAGGGTGAGTGTACCATCAAAGGCGGCACCATCGTATGCATATACAGCACTAACAACAATACCGGTCGCATTCTCACCAATATTGATTCGCTGGTCTATAGGGTCAGTAATGGTAATGATGAGAGCGTCCCAGATGACTTGCTGTACAGATGTAGTCACAGACAGTTCAGACAGACCATAGGTAGACTCACTGGCAGACACGACATCAAATCCAGCAGAAGTCGGACTGCTCGAGGTCTCCTGCCATCTCCAGTAGAGGTCACCAGCATCCCAGATTAGAGTTCGTGATCCATTGAGCTCAATTGTCAGTCCACCCTGGATCTCAACGCTGTCATACTCAAAACGAGCCCTCCACCAGACCTCACAGTCTACGTTAGTATTAATTCGGGAATCAACCACTCCAGCTTGATAGACCTCAATCCTGTCAGTAATGAAGGTATCGGTCACGCTGGTCGAGTGATAGAGATCTGTCCCTCCAGCGCCAGTCCCCTCAATGACAATCTTGAATGTGTAGGTATTCATTCTCACGGAGGTAGAAGAACCAACACTTGAGATACTGAAGCTATCAGCCACCAGGTTTCCGCTCCAGGTTCCCGAGATGTCATGAAGGACCCAGATATCTGTCTCATTTGCTAGCGGACTGTGAGTTGAACCAAGGTAAATCACTGAGCCAGTGGCAACAAGGTTAGCTGTAGTAACATCTCCACGATCATCAGACAATGAAGGAACACTGGAGTAGTCAAGTCGGGTTTCAACATCCCAGTTTACTTCATAGAAATCTTCGTCTGTATCAATACCATCTGTTACGAATTGTTTAATGTCAATGTCTGCCAGATCTAAATGGTCCCAAGAAATCTTGATGACCCATTTTATTTCAAGTTGATTCCCAACTCCTACTGCTGATGACCATGAAGCGAGAACAATGGAACCTGATCCTTGTTGGATGGTGAATGTATCCGTTGCAACAGTATATCTAACAGTCCAAACTACCTGACTTCGGAAGTTGTCGTATAAGGAAACCTCCACGTATTCTATCATGTCAAAGCCATTACCATCGCTAACATTGGTGGTCATAACATAGAACCTGTACATAGCATACATGTTGTCAGTATCATCTGGATTTTCCAACATAGATAGAAAATCAGTATCATTTGTTGGAACCTGATTTGGTGCTTCCGACCAAGTGACTTTTTGAGTTGTTGTGAAGAATGCTGTTATTCCGTACTGAGTTTCGTAATTGATGAAGCTTGCATTATAGTAGTAGCTCACATCGGAATTAATTTCATTGAACAAGGACTTGTTGGAATCAGTGAAAGTATGCCAAACTGTTTTGTTTCGGGATATCACCACTTCATAGGTCGTACAGAATGTGGAATCGTAATCATATGTGATAGTGAGTGTGAAGTTTGCCTGTTGCCCGTTGTATAATGATGCACCATCTACTAGGATGTCAATCCTAAGTTGATCCCAAATACAGAATGTATCATCATGAATTGATATAGCTGTAATTCCATGACCATCATCTCCATTAGCTATCAAAACTTCATATCCACGTTTACCCACTGTTGGATAAACAAACTGGGTGTCATTCAAGACCAAAGTTCCGTCATAAGGCAATCCATCAAAATCATATATTGCACTCACTACGATCCCACTGGCGTTCTCGCCAATGTTTATTCTCTGATCAAGTGGGTCTGTAATTGTTATTGTAAGCGAGTCCCAGATGCAATAGGTTTCTGCATTTTGTCGAATAGCTGTGATACCATAGGAATCATCCCCAGATGCAAACAGCACTGTGTATCCTTGTTTCTGAGCTGGACTATAGCTGAACACACTATTGTTTAAAACAAGGGAACCATCGTAAATTGCACTATCATAGTCATAAGTAGCACTTACAACAATCCCAGATGCATTGGTATTCACGTCAATCCGTTGGTCAGAAGGACCAGTTATCTGAATGGTTAGGCTGTCCCATATGCAAAATACCTCATCATTGATCTCAATTACTGTGATACCATAACTGTCATCTCCAACTGCTGAGCTTACATTGTATCCGTGTCGTTGTGCTGAAAGATACATGAATACAGTATCATTCAGAATTAGAGTGCCATCATATGATGCACCATCATAGAGATATGCCGCCTCTGGATTGATGGATGCAGTATCTCCAATGTTTATTCTGTTATCTGCAACTACGATTGAAATAGATAAAGCATCCCAAATAATTGAGGGCTTCGGAAGTTCGTCCCTTATCGCACTTATTCCGTACTGCGTATCAGTGATGGCACTTACACTAAATGTTAGTTTCCTAACGATGCCAGATGTTCTTAGCTGTGTCCACACGAGGTCAACAGAATCCCAAGCCATTGCTGACCCATTTAAGAAAACAGCGCCCATGGTACCAGTAAACACTACATTGTCGTATTCTCGTATTATGAAAGCTGTGACTTCTTGAATCGAACCTAAATCGCATCTACTATCAGTCACTGAGTAACTAAACAATCGTAGTCTATCCCATACTACAACTTTCACGGAATTACTACTAATTACGGTGATACCATAGGTATCCCCACTCGCTGAATCCACCGTATAAGCTCTATCACCTACCGATCCTTGTTGCAATATTGTGTCGTTGAGAGTTAGTGTTCCATCAAATGGAGTGCTATCGAATGCATAGATTGCTGTTGCAGAAACAGAAGCTGTGTCGCCTACATTGATTCGGGAATCCCCTACTGTAATTGTCACAATGAGGGAATCCCAAATGCAACTCACCTCCATATTCTGTCGAATAGCAGAGATTCCATGAGTATCTCCAGAAGCAGTCACCACCGTGTACCCTCGAGCGCCTGGAGTGGCTTGCTGAAAGATTGTGTCATTCAGTTGTAAAGTCCCATCATATGCGGTACTATCATAGTCATAGATAGCTGTAGGTACTACTGACGCGACTGTTCCAATGTTAATTCTAGTATCAAGTACTGTTATTGTGATTGTCAATGAGTCCCAAATAACACCCAATGTCTGCGAGTTCTGGTTTACCGATGTTATACCATGGACATTAGCTGAAGCCGCAACTGAGTTGTATGTGACCAGTTGAGCAGTATTTTTAGTATCGCCAAAATTCCATACTCCATTTGAACCAGAATAGACCGCACCAAGAACATTTATCGAAATTGTCCCATCACTTACAAATGAATCGTCAAAATCGAAAATTAGTGTGACATGACAGGAAGATGCAGTGTTAATATTTATTCTAGAATCATCAGCAGAATATGATACGACAAGTATCTGGTCCCAAATGATTGATGAGTCAGATGCTGTGGCAATCCATTGTGTGAGACCATGTACCGATTCAGAAGCTGATAGGATCCCATATCCGATGCTTTGGACACTTACAGAGCTTTCCTGGTAGCGCCAACGAGCAGCCACGCCATCCCAAGCAAGGATCTTCGACCCATTGAGTACAGCAGAGAACCCTTTGGTATTGTCTATTTCCACTCCATCATATTGATAGCGTGCTCTCCACCAAGTTTCCCCAATTGTATTAACATCGATTCGCCCATCAACAACACCTGATTGATAAAACTCAATTCGATCCCAAATCACATCCTGATAGTTTGAATTCACATTTAGCAGCGTGATTTCATACGTATTTTCCAGAGCATTAGAGCTATTGACAAAATATCGCCACAGGCCTATCTCTGATTTCGAAGGAAGATACTCGAAATGGTCAGTATTCCAAGTCATTCCTGTGTTATCCATGTACAATGCATCAGCAGCACCTAGGGGATGATTATCATACTCCAACACAGCGGTTACTGATATTATAGCAGATGAGCCATAATCGATATGGTCATCCAAAGTTGTTGTTGAGAGAATCAGAATCCTATCCCAGACTACATCGGTCCAGCTAACTGTGGGATTCATAGACGTGATTCCATAAGTCACCTCATTGGCAAGAGTAGAATTAACATAATACCTCCATCTACCTACTGATAATTTGGAGGTCTGATACTCGAAGTGATCTGTGTTCCAGTTTAATTGAATATCATCAAGATAGAGTGTGTCACTTCCTGTAAGTATGTGACCATCATATTCGAGTTGAGCCGTGACTGATATTGTGACAATTGTTCCAAGATCAACTCGATTATCATTTGCAACTGTCGTTGATATTTGAATGCGGTCCCAAATCTGTTCTATATCATGTCCTGCTAGATTAATGTAAGAGATGCCATAGGTGTCCTCGTAGGCGTTTGAGCTGTTGACAAAGAACACCCATTTTCCTACCTGTGCATACTGAGGTTGGAGCTGGAAGAATGGACCAACCCATGTCATCTGAGTGTCATCCAAGTAGAGTGTGTCATCTACGCCAAGCATGTGGCCATCAAACTCAAGCTGCGCTGTTACACGAATATCAGCTTGGGTGTCAAAGTTTATCCTTCCGTCTTGTGTGGATGTTGTGAGAATTAGAATCTTATCCCAAATCTGGTCAATCGTTTTGCCATCAAGGTTCACCACAGAGATTCCATATGTTGCCTCTAGGGCATTAGATGAGTTTACAAAATATCTCCATAATCCAACCTCATTTCTAATTGGTTGGTATTGGAAATAGCTAGAAACCCAAATCATCACACTGTCATCCATATACAAAATATCCCCGGATCCTAGTATGTGACTGTCATATTCTAGGAATGCAGTTACACGAATATCTGCAGCTGATCCATAGTCTATTCTGCCATCTTGGGTGGTTGTAGTGATAATCCTGATACGGTCCCAGATGACACCAGAAGCCTGACTGTTGCGATTCACAAATGTGATACCATAGGTTGATTCAAGGGCATTAGATGAGTTTACAAAATAGGAGAGTAATCCCACTATTGAATTGGAACCAGTGACTAATTCAAAATGGTCGGTACTCCAAACCATCTGAGTATCATTGAGGTATAGAACATCTCCCGCACCTAGAAAGTGGCCATCGTATTCGAGTTCAGCTGTAACAGAGATTGTAGTTGATGACCCATAATCTATACGACCGTCTGCTGCGGAGGTTGTAAGAATTCGGATTCTATCCCAGATTACATCAACCTCCATGCCATTCAGGAATAGCTCTGTTATTTCATAGGTACTCATAGTACTGGAATTCACGAAATAAGTCCATAATCCAACACTCGACTTCGAAACATCTAGCTCAAACCAGGAGTTGACTGCGTCCCAAGACATCGCTTGGTCTGCAAGAAAAACAGAGTCACCAGAACCCAGGTAGGTACTGTCATACTCCAGCATTAGGGTGACGCGAATCTGAACGATATCGTTGATGTTGATTCTATTATCATCAGCCAATGTCATCTGTACTGTTATCCTGTCCCAGATAATATCCTGGTACAATCCATCTTGGTTTACCACAGTAATGCCATAAGTCGATTCTAATCCATTAGATGCATTTACAAAATATCTCCAAGAGCCAACCGATATCTGGGACCTTACTAGTTCGAATCGTAGTTCCCCACCATCCCAGGTCATCTGAACACCATCCATATAGAGTGTATCCAGAGATCCAAGCAGATGGCCGTCGTACTCTAATTGAGCTGTGACATAGAGCTCGACATTTGAATTGATATTGACTCTGTTGTCATTTGCTGTTGTTGAAGTGATCAAGATACGGTCCCAGATTATTGATGCATCTGAGGTAGTCTGGATCCATGCAGTTAATCCATACAATGTTTCAGAGGCAGAGAGGATTCCATATTGCTGAAGTTCAACTCCCGGTCTGATTTCTGAGTAGACCCAGTGTGTACCATTCCAGCTAAGTGCTTTTGAACCTGTGAGGAACGCTGTTAAACCTGATGATATTGCTACATCATCGTAATCGTAACGGGATACCCAGTAGGTGGTTCCAGTAGCTCCAACATCTATTCTCCCGTCATTAACTCCAGATATGTAAAACTCGATTTGGTCAGTGATGAAAGTGTCTGTGGGAGAAGTATCATAGTATAGATCTGTTCCAGTGGGACCATCACCTTGAGCCACTATCTTGAAAGTATAGGTATTCATTCGCACTAATGATGAAGAACCGATGCCAGTTATTGTAAGATCTCCTAGACCATTGACCTCTCCTGACCAAGAACCTGATACATCATGGATAATCCAAAAATCGGTTTCATTGGTCAAGGGATAGAGAGTGGATGCATAGTAAGTTATTGCTCCTTCAGCCACCAAGTCATTAGTATCGACATCTCCACGTTCAGAACTTAGGTATGGAAGTTCGGAATAGTCTAGTCGCGTTTCTATATCCCAATCAGATTCATACCAATCGCTTGCAGTTGTAAAAGTATTGCTAACAAATTGTTTCGTATCCACATCTAATAAAACCGGATGATTCCATGAGATCTTGATATACCATGTGATATTCAACCATGTATCTGCATGTTCAAAAGTGCATGGACCAAGAGAAATGTAGGATGAACCATTCTTGATGGAGAATGAAGAATTAGTTGTAATGAATGTCACAGTCCAATAGTTAGTTCCCCTATCGTCACTAAATAGGAGAAGTGAAACATAGCGAATATCTTCGAACCCGTTTGAATCTGAAACATTGGATGTAATAATATAATATCGAAGTCGTGCATACATGTTGTCTGTGTCATCAGGATTAATGAGGTTCGGAGGAGCTTCATTGACAGGAACTATTGGGATGTAATCAGTCCAATTGACAGCTTCTGTATTAGTTATGAACAATGTAACATCGTATAATGTTTCATATAGGACAGATGAGGCATTATACAGATAGGACGAATCGGAATTTGTATCATTGAATAGTGTTCTATTCAAATATGTGAATGTGAACCAATCAGTGTTATTTCGAGCAATTGAAACCCCATAAGTTGTGCAAACACCATTGTCGTAATCAAAGATGACACTCAATGTGAAGTTTGCCTGGTAGCCATTTAGGAGATACTCAACATCTGCTTGAATATCTATTACTAACTGGTCCCAAATGACACCTTGGATATTCAAATCCAAGTTTACCACTGATATTCCATAATCTGTTTCATAAGCATTTGAGGAATTCACATAATACTTCCAAAGACCCACAGAGGACTGAGAGGTACTATAGACAAAGCAGTTGTTGGGAATACTCCAGGTCATAGCAACTCCGTTCATGTATAGAGTATCCCCTAACCCAAGGTAATGATCACCATTCCCAGTATATTCTAACTTGGCAGTTATATTCAACTCAACAGTGTCTCCTACATTCACTCTTGAGTCATCAACTGAAATCGAGAGTATGAGTATTCTATCCCAGATAACATCTACACTTAACGAATTCAGGTCAAGCTCGCTTATTCCATAAGTGGATTCAAGTGTTGAATTCACAAAGAAGGTCCACTTTCCAACAGCCCCAAATGCAACATCAAGACCAAACCAACCATTACCCTCATCCCATGTCATCGCAGTGTCGTTGGTGAACACAGAGTCACCACTGCTGAGAAATGTGTGGTCATACTCAAGCCACAATGTCACTCGAATCTGAGCAAGCGCTCCTACATCGAGATGATTAATATCAACACTAGTCGATTGGACGGTTATTTTGTCCCAAATGATGCTTGTATTGCCAGCAAGCTGATTAAACCTCGTAAGACCATAAAGTGTTTCAGAGGCACTCACCAAACCATATCCCATAGATTGAACTATCGAAAGCACCTCTCCATATTCCCACCATGTTGACCCTCCGTTCCAAGTAAGTGCTTTCGTACCATTGAGTAATGCAGTCAGTCCTGAGGTAATATCGGTGTTATCATAAGCATACCTTGCCTTCCACCATGTTGTACCAATTGTGTTGATATTGATCCTGTTATCTGCTACTCCAGACAAGTAGAACTCAATCTCATCCCATATGATTGATCGACTGGCAGCTGTTTGGATCCACGATGAAAGACCATAGGTAGTTTCTGATGCTGAATCTATCCTGTACCCTATGAGTTGTACCAAGCTCTTTGCCTCAGAGTACTCCCAGCGGAGATTAACTGAACTCCAAACAAGAGCTTTTGAGCCATTTAACGACGCTGTCAAAATTGCACCAGTTATTTCAATGCCATCATACTCATACCTGGCATTCCAATAAACGACACCTGTGGCATCGACATCTATGTGATTGTCAACTACACCACTCTGATAGAATTGAATTCTATCCCAGATTTGACTCACACTATTCCCGTTAAGATACACTGCAGATATTCCATAGGTTGCTTCATAGACATTGGAAGAGTTCACGAAGAACAACCAACTTCCAACCATTGAGAATTGAGGTTGTAGTCTAAAGTATGAACTGACCCATGTCATCGCTGTATCATTCATGAAGAGAGTATCTCCCAACCCTAATAGGTGACCATCATATTCCAGTTCAGCTGTTACTCGAATATCAGCAGACGTGCCAAAGTCAATTCTAGCATCTTGTGTATTGGTCGTCAAAATCACTATTCGATCCCAGATTTGATCAACATAGAATCCTGCTAGATTGATTGCAGTGATTTGATATGTGGTTTCCAACGCTCCAGAAGAATTCACATAGAACCTCCACAAACCAACTTGGGTGAACTGTGGTTGGAACCTAAAGTATGGGCCCACCCAATTCATCATGGTGTTATTCATGAAAAGAGTATCACCCAACCCTAGGGAATGACTATCATACTCCAAGATAGCGGTTACTCTTATGTCTGCACTAACACCAGAGTCTATCCTTGAGTCTTGAGAAGAAGTGGATATGATTAGAATGCGATCCCAAATCACACTTGCACTGATAGGATTCGATTGCATAACACTGATGCCAAATGTCGTTTCGAGAGCACCTGATGCATTCATGAAATAATTCAATAGACCCACCATTGAATATACACCAGTTTGAAGATAGAAATGGTCTACGTCCCATATCATTGCAGTATTATTCATGTAAAGGGTGTCCCCACTTCCCAACGGTGTTCCATCATACTCAAGTTGAGCAGTCGCATTTACAGTTGTACTCGTTCCATAGTCAATTCTAGCATCTGTGGCAGTTGTGGTTACTATCAAAATTCTGTCCCATATTTGGTCAATTTGGTTCCCATCAATGAAGACTGCTGTGATTCCAAATGTTATCTCTATGGCTCCAGATGCGTTCACATAAAATATCCACAGACCAACTTTGGAGAATTGCGGTTGCAATTGGAAATATGAACTAACCCACGTCATAACTGTATCATTCATGTAGAGGGTATCTCCAGACCCTAATAGATGACCATCATATTCCAACTCTGCTGTGACTCGAATGTCCGCAGACGTGCCATGGTTTATCCTTCCATCCTGAGTCGTAGTAGTCAAAATTCGTATACGATCCCAAATGATTGTAGTGTTGGCTGATGTTTGTGTCCAAATACTAAGACCATGTGTAGTTTCATAAGCTGATTCGATGGAGTATCCAACAGCTTGCACTGTACTCTTACTCTCTTGGAATATCCAATGAGAACCATTCCAAGATAGACCTTTAGAGCCATTCAAGGTTGCTGATAGCCCACTAGTGATTGAGAGAGAATCATACTGATAGCGTGTACTCCATAGAGTTAATCCCATTGTATCGACATCAATTCGAGAATCATCTACTCCAGAATCGTAAAATTCGATGCGGTCTGCAATGTAAGTGTCCACTATACTTGTGTAGAGAAGGTCAGTTCCACCAAAACCTGCACCTTTCTCAACGACCTTTACTGTAAGTGTGTCTATACCCACTTCATTATCTGAAAAGCATGATGCATTGAAGACTCCAGACTCAAGTGTGGAGTCTATCCAAGGTCCAATGTTTGTTCCATACTCAGAACTAGAAACCCACACATCTACCTCATTAGTTGGGGGATTGAGAATTGAACCATAATATGTCACAGTTCCAGAAATGAAGAATTGGCTATCCAAGTCACCTCTGTCAACGGTTCCAAGATTGTCGTCAGCATTAATTCCCGTTACATCAAGACGTGTTTCAATATTCCAATTCACTTCAAACCAAGCTGTACTGTTCTCCACCTTACTGTCAATAACAATACACTCTACATCCGTATTACTAACATCAGGGTGATTCCATTCAATTGTAATATGAAATGTAATATCAATGTCATTTCCCAACCTTAAGGCACCTGAGGAGATCGCATCTAGGGTGATATAATCTGACGGATCCTCATATTCGCTGAATGAGTCTGTATCTTCATCATATTCAACAGTCCAATATAAGGAGAGTCTATCATTTGAGTATAAAGAGAACCGAACATTCTGAATGTCCGTATATCCGTCTTGATCTGACACATTGGCAGTGATGAGATAGTCACGAGCTCGTGCATACATGAAGCTCCCATCATCAATGAGGCTTTACACTGATATTATTCCAAGAGTTTGCCTGCAAATCTGAGTGTACATTTGTCCAGCCAGCACCGTCCCAGACTTCAACCACCAAATCTTCGGAATCTGTGTTTCCTGCATATATACAGAGGAACTCATTGTTGTTATCAAACGAAGCACTGATCCATTGAACCTCCAAATCCAGCTCGTAATTGTATGTTTGGTCACTCCATGTATGAAGTGTGATGAGGTCAATTGTCCATGTTTCTTGCACAGCATCTTCAATGGATTCTGCACCTCTAATTCTGATTGTATATGATGTTGAAGTCAACCCAGTTGCTGTGAGATTTGTCCAGCCAGAGGTTGTAATCTGTCCTAATTGAGTCCAGCTAATTCCATTCCAACAACTAACATTTAGTGCCTCTGTTCCAATAAAAGATCCAATGTTGATGCATACTTCCTCATGACCTTCGTCGTTATCCGCTGTACTCCAGCTATACTCGAAATCTGCCTCGTAGTTTATCACCTTGGGTGAACTCACTCCAATTCGAAGATGGTCTGCATATGCATTGTTTGTGCCACCAGTCTTGTAGAATACGAGCATTATTCGAAGAGAATTTACCTGACTTTGAGTAAAGGTTCCAGAGATTTGTAATGTATCATATTGTTGCACTGTGTGTTGTGCGACTCTTCCCAAGAGTGTGCCGGGTCCACCAGATGTGTCATAATATATGTCAAAACCATCATCATTGGCTCCATCTAGATTCCAACAATAGAGGGATACATTTATTGACAATTCTCCGGTCAATGTTGTATTTGGGAAATGCCACCATCCACCTTGCGAACCCGGAGCTTTTGTTGTCATATAGTTTGTAGGATAGTCTTGAGCATCAAGATATGGAGATGTTCCAAAATTGGTGACACCCGTTTCAACCAATCCGTCATACTGATCTGTATCAAGCCATGTCGATTGATAGGGGCTTCCTACCTCCACCTCTTGAAGTGTCATGTACAGAGAATCAAGTGAATCGCCCTGTGCGTTTGTTGGATTTGTTTCCACGCCAACATCTGGGGATGAATCAACATCACTAACATAACTGTCATAATCATCCTCTACATTTGTTGCGATTGGTTCAGTGTTCTCTTCATTCAGTGTATCATATGTGGCATCAGGTCCAGCTTGTTGATTAGCAAAATTCGAATGGGTTCCCAACGATCCTAGACCATCCACATCTGAAAGATTATTTTCAACAAATTGCTCAAGAGATGAAGAAAGACTATACTCCTTTTGATGAATGACTATTCCTGAATCATAGGTAGTCGGGTACGCCACTTCAGTACTCACACCAAGTAGTAGGACCACTATACAAACAGATAGGAAAAATAATGTGGACCTTCTACTCTTCATGAGCCCTTCTCCTCAATCAGTGGCTTCATGTATACTACATTTGACCTTGATAGTATACATGATACTCAGTTGCATTGCGAAACGGAGTGCAGACTGGACAGGGTTGGATTTATCTACACTTATTGGCGGAATTCCTACCCACAAACCGTTGTCAATGTAAGCTTATTTGTCTTGCCTCCATCATTTTGATTTCAAAAATAGGAAGGTTTGTCTAATTAGAGAAAGTAAATTTGTGGTTATGGAAACCACAAGCATCTAGGATTTGAGTAATTCGTATCTATGATGTGCCTTTCATGATATCAGCTATATTGCCAAAGAAATGGTCAAGAGTCCTGCTTTTTTCCATATAGTCTTCAATCTTTAAGATTAGAGTTTCGTCTTCTTCATGACCACCAATTGTGTCCGAAGCTACCAACGCGTGTATCTCTTCATTTAGATCGAGGATGTTTCTTGAAGTCCTGAGGATATGAGAGAGCATCCGAACAAGAATCCTTGAGCTTTCAATACTTCTGATATTCAAAACTTGGCTATAGAATAGGAATTGTAATCTGTCAAGGAGCTCCATTTTGTTGACTAATTCAATTAGAGGTTTAGGTTCTTTACTTTTGATTAGATTCTTGTGGACCTCTTGCCAATAGTACTGATCCTCAAGAAGTTTCACAAGATATGACTGCACAGTTTCAAAATATGGCGTAGATTCGTCAACATCATCGAGTTCAAGCTCAGTGAACTTGATTGCTACTTTTAGAGAGAACTCGTCTAGATATCTCTTGATTGAGGCTTGGTCTTGAGATAGTACAAGCGCTAAAAGAATTCCATAGATACATGAGGCACAGTCAACTGTTATCTGGGTTGGTCCAAGAGCATAGAGCCTTATGGCTTGTGAGAGCATATCGTCGGTAATGTCCTCTTTATGAATACGGATCTTGAACCCTTGGGATGAGCAATAGACACAACCATCATATGTGTAGATTGATGAATAGCATGTCTTGCCATCTGGGATTTCAAATTGCTTCACTAAATCAAGAGTGGCTTCTTGGTTCAGTATATCAGCTGCAAAGATGGAATGTTCGATGTCACAAAGACTATCATTGTTCAAACAGATTAATTCGCCCTCAAAGTCTTTGTAACAAGGGCAGAAGTTGTATATCGTGACTTCTTTCTTCACGAGTGAAACCTTCCATGTATGTATCTGATTTAACCTATTTGCATTATTTCACGAATGTATAAGACCGTTCTTTGTTTCTATTGACAGATTATCGTAAGTGAAGTTTGAAAGAAAAGGGGCACTCTTGCTGTGCCCCTCTTAGTTCTTCTTATCTCCTTTGTCGAACAATCAGTACTATTATCACAATGACTGCTACTACTCCTCCCAAGATTACCAATGTCATGACCATGGGGAATCCATCTGGCACGGTTGTTGTTGGTGTTGTTGGTGTTGTTGGTTCAGGAATAGGATCGGAGAAATCAAGATAGAACACATCTGGAGTTGTTCCGTCCATTACTACAACATCCACAGAAAGCCGGCTGTGAGTGCTATTTACCCGTGTTATTTTACAGACACAATAGTGATAGTCACTGAATGCGATATCGCCCGGCTCCCAATCTGGTGCTTCTGTGTCGATTTCGTAGAGCGGTGCTCCGCCCCCTCCAGACACTACGTACTCAATTCCATCCCGATATGTGTGATAGTATTGATGGTCGTGTCCTGAAAATACAATATCCACGTCATTGTCTACGAAGAGGTCATGGAATTCTGCACGTATAGCTGCAGCCTGAGTCCATCGGTCAGGTCTATCAGCTCGAATAGAGTATGATGGATTGTGCATTGACACTATGATACACTCCTTATCATTTCTTTCAAAATCAGATACCAACCAATCCCACTGAGCAGTTGGACAGATGAAGTCTTCTCCAACCCATCCATCAATTGAATTGAGGAAGATGAAGTGAATATTCTGCCAGTCAAATGAATAGTAGAGTTCAGTTTCACCTTCTATTTCATTTACTACGTCTGAGAAATCGACATAGTCACGATAAGTGCTGAAGTCCACATCACTAGGACCAGTACCTGAGTATTGTTCATGATTGCCCACTGCATAATAGATTTCCAGGTTAGAGTCCCAGGTTTGTGTAGCTGAGACTGAATCGTCATATAGTGGCCAATTAACCGCATCCCCACCCTGATTCACTAGATCGCCTGTGTGAATGATCATTTCAGGGTCGGAGAGTTGCAGGTACCTGCTGACTAAGTCATCATGGATAGGAGACACTCCACCACCTGTGCTCGCTCTTGTATCACCATAGGCTATGAAGGTGTAGACTCCATCATCATATGGGTCAAGATCTAGGAATCCTGAGTCAGAATTAGAGAATTCTTCTGATTCTCCAGTTGTAGCAACCGTAGTGGTAACATAATAATAGGTTATGTCAAAGCCAACTCTCAAATCAGTGAAACTTAGTACATTTCCAAGTTCTGCATATAGTTCAAAGACTCCAGGTTCTGTACCCCTATAGACATTGTATCCTGTGATTGTGAAGCCCTCAGATTCAGCCGGAGGGTTCCATGTTACAATAAGACTAGTGCTATCAGGTGAAACATCCAGATCCTCTGGCGGAGGAGGTATCAAAAGTGGCTCATTTACTCTGTAGTCATAAGCCCATGTGTCTCCAATTGCTTCTCCCTGCTGACCACTAGGAAGCGCGCCACCGTACATTATTGTTCTGTCTGACTCTATATCATAGGCCAAGTATTGTCTGCTCCGCTCTCTAGGGTTGTTTTGTGACCATGTGTTATTCCATTGTCTTGAGGTAAGATTGAATGTCCACGTTTCTGTGACGAATACAGCTTCACTAAGGTCTATAGGACCACCGTAGGCAACAATTAGTTCTGACTCCGAGTCATAAGTCATACCAACCGCGGGGACCGGAGCTTCATTAGTGGCTAGTATCTCTGTCCATATATTCGAACCATAATTGTACTCCCATATATCATGAAGTAGCCCATCCCAGTTAGTTCCGCCAACTAGCAAGAGCCGGCTGTTTTTGTAGTCATAGACTAAATTGCCATAGAACCTAGCTTCGGGCTGGCTACCCGTGGTGACATTTGTCCAAGTATTCGACGTAAGGTTGTATATCCAGGTCTCATCACTTGCTGACCAATCCGGTAACCATCCTCCAAACATCACAATTATGTCAGACTCATTGTCATATGCCATGGCGGCGGCAACTCTAGGAGTCGGGTTGCTTGCAGGCGACATGTTTGTCCAAGTATTTGTGTTGACATCATATGTCCAAGTGTCGGTCAGTATTTTTTCATCATCAGCCTGCCAACCAGCCACTCCTCCGAACATGACCGTAACATCTGCCCTCTGATTATAGGCCATCATGTGAGCCCCCCTTCCGACTGGCATTGAGGAAGGTGACATGTTCGTCCATGTGTTACTGTTATAGTCATATGTCCATGTATCATTGTAACGGACTCCCTCATAATGCAAGTCGGGCCATCCACTGAATATGACCATTCTATCCGATTCAACGT
>SMTZ1_10005336_pt1 | contig 24924 bp, 25 predicted proteins | sample DeeMarSWOR136_30_FD_25667 | JGI IMG/M metagenome (IMG submission 25667) | reverse complement strand
AAGCGCTTCCATCGTAAAATTCCAAATCTCAGATTATTGATTTCAAATTTAAGTTCTGTTTCAATTTGCAATTTGAAATTTACAATTTGCAATTCTCTTAAGAGATGACTTCTATCTCCTCGAGATAGATCGCCTCTTTCCCGATCCGGAATGCTTTTACCACCGGATTTCCCACTTCCTTCAATGAGATGATGATGGATGAAATTTCAGGATAAAAAGCCAATTTCACATCTGTTTCCGAAGGAAAAGGGATCGTATGAGGATGAGAGTGGTAGATGGCCACCATCTCCATAGCGTCCTTCTCCATTTCCTCAAAGACCTTCAACTGCTCTTGAGGAGACATGGCGTATCGAACCGGGCTCTTTTCGGCATTCTGCAGTTCATAGGCCTTCTCAACCGTATGGCCCTTTCCCCCTAAAATCCCACAGCACTCGAAGGGTGATTCCCTCTTCGCATGGTCAACTATTTCGAAATAGACAGACGTTGGGATTCTGATCATCCTTTTTATTCACTGAATCGGTGGACCTGTTTCAATCGTTTCTTGCGATCGACTCCACTCAATCCAGGACCCATCATAATTGTGAAGCTTCTCTAATGGAAACCCCGCCAGGTAAAGGCCCACCAAACTGTGAGCCGAGCGCACTCCGGACTGTCAGTACATGAAGATCTCTTTGTCGGGAGTGACACCGTTTGCTGAAAAAACTCTCCTAATCTCCTCTGCCGATTTCCAATACCCTTTGTAAGGACCTTCTCCTACCAAAGCCTCTGTCCATTCAATCCAAATGACTCCAGGGATGCGTCCAGGCTTTGCCGCTCCCGACTTGGTCTCTTCTCCTAAGAATTCTTTTTCAGATCGAACATCCAGCACCACTTTCCGCGGATCTTTAAGGGCTTCTTTAACCTCCTTTAAGTTACATAAGAGTGGCTCCCGCGCCTTCACTTCCGGTCCGAATTTGAACCTAGTCTTCTCCAAACGGGAAGGTATTATTTCTGCAGGATACCCTTTTTTCTCCCAAGCCTCTATCCCTCCATCAAGGAGTTTCATTTGATTGAGGGGAAACCCATAGTAAGCCAGTATCCACCACAGGCGACCAATGTCAGATCCATCAGAATAAATGACGACGGTATTCTTTTCGTTGATCCCCAAATTTCCCAACAGATTCTCTACCTGCTCCTTCGGAGCCATCATCCCTGCTACAGGATGATTCTTGTCAACGATATCTGGCCGCCAAACATGAACGGCACCAGGGACATGGCCTGCGAGGTATTTCATTTTCTGACGGATATCAATAACCCGCAAACTAGGATCTTTTGCATCGATGAGCCCCTTAAGTGCTTCGGGTTGAATAAGGGCTTCTGGATGAGCATATCCTCCATCGGGGACTGCTTGAGCCTTTTGGCTCGCAACGAGAAAGGCCAAATGGAGGATAAATACTACAATAACCCCCACCTTCCAGCCTTGCCAAAATGGAGATTTATAATTGATTCGTATGGCCTTCACCTCTCCCCCTAATAGAATTAAACCGTTGCCTGTCTCGCAGGCTCCACGCTGCACGCCTCCTGATAATCTCCCAACTCCTTTATCGTAGGCTCTTCGTTGCAGAGAGGACAGGAAGGATGCTTCCTGATAGGAAACGTTCTGAATTCTGTCTCTAATGAATTATAAATCAAGAACTGACCGACCAAAGGTCTCCCCTTTTTCAGGATGAGTTTAATGGCCTCTGTCGCCTGAATCAGTCCAACTTGCCCGGGCACAACTCCCAGGACACCTGCCTCGTCTCAGCTGGGGACCAGGCCTGGGGGAGGAGGTTCAGGAAAGAGACATCGGAGACAGGGTCCTCCCTCTTTGGGAAAGAAGACGCTTGCCTGTCCTTCAAATTGAAAAACGCCTCCATAGACATAGGGCTTCCCCGTGAAGAAGGCTGCATCATTCACCAAATACTTCGTTGGGAAATTGTCCGATCCATCGACGATGATGTCATAATCGGGAAAAATTTCGAGGGCATTTTGATTGGTCAATCTCTCTGGATAGGTCATAACCTTGACATCTGGGTTGATTCGACGGATGGCCTCTTTCGCCGATTCGGTCTTGGGTCTTCCCACATCGGCCAGACCATGCAAGACCTGCCGCTGGAGATTGGTCAAATCCACCTTATCTGAATCGATGATCCCCAAGGTACCCACCCCTGCAGCTGCCAGATAGAGGCCTGCTGGACATCCCAGTCCTCCTGCTCCAACCAGAAGAACTTTGGCGTTCAGGAGTTTTGTCTGCCCCTCTACTCCCACCTCTTTGAGGAGTAGGTGTCGGCTATACCGCGTGAGTTGTTCCTGGGTTAGACCAGAATCGCTGACAATCTCATAACCCGCTTCTTTCCACCCATTGATTCCCTTCGCCATAGAATAAACATGGGCATACCCTTTCTCCTGTAACCACTTGGTTGCAGCAAGGGAACGGATCCCCCCTGCGCAATAGACCACCACCGGAATGTTCTTATCTGACAGAAGGGTCTCTGCTTGCTGTCCCAACAACCCCTGAGGAATAAAGATTGCTCCCTTGATGTACCCCAGGGCGATCTCTTCTTTCTCTCGGACATCGAGGAGAACAAGGGGTTCCTTTTTTTGAATGCGTTGATAGGTCTCTCCAATGGAAATCTCAGATCCTTCTCTTTTCGCCTTGATGAGGAAATAATCTTTGAAGGCCTTGATCGTTTTTAACATTTTTGTCATGGTTTCATCCCCCATTGCTCCATCCTTATTGACTACTCGATCACGTTCCTCTCCACCGGCTCCACGATGACTCCAATGTCATTTAAGTAATGAAGCGCCTTTGAGTATTCTTCCTCTTCCCCATCGATCTCCAGGGTGACCCATCCCATATTTTCAGAAACATTTGCACTTCGAATATTGGTAATGACCTTAAAGCGATGACCAATGTTGTAAATGACCGGTTCCTTGATCAGTTTGGGCGGAAAGGTGAGAGTGACCCGCCTCCTCGCAAAAGACCCTCCAGCAATCGCGGGGATGATAGAGAGCTGATCGCCCTCCTTCAGAGGCGTCTCCAGATTTTGAATGAATCGGATATCTTCATCATTCACATAAATATTGATGAAGCGCCTTAATTCACCCTGTTCATCCCGAAGCCTTTCTTTCAATCCAGGATAGGTCTCGGTAAGCCAGTGGATCACCTCTCCAACCGTTTTTCCCTTCGCCTTGATGACATCTTGCTCTCCGGTCAACTTTCTCAAAGGGGTTGGTATTCGAACTTGAATCTCCATTTCTTCCTCCCGATTGTTCATCAAATGGTGATCTGGATTCTCGACTCAGTTTCTTTCTGTTTTGCTTCAAAGATCTTCATAAACTCGGTTAACTTGGCATCGATGATCAAGGGATGGCCTACCCGATCCTGGATCGCCTCCTGTGTCTTCAACCCATTTCCCGTCACCGAGATTAAAATCGATTCATTTCTGGGGATCACGCCTTGTTCGATCAGTTTCTTGGTCACCCCGACAGTCACCCCTCCTGCGGTTTCCGTGAAGATCCCTTCAGTCTTGGCCAACAGTCTCATCCCTTCAATCACGTCTTCATCAGTTACATCTTCACCCCATCCCCCAGACTCCCTTATTGTTTTGAGGGCATAATGGCCATCTGCTGGATTCCCGATGGCGAGGGATTTTGCAATCGTCCTAGGCTTCTGCGGCTTGATCCAGTCAATACCTTCCTTTAGAGCAGAGGTGATTGGACTCGACCCCGAGGCTTGGGCTCCATGGATCTTTGTATTCACTCCCTCCAGCAATCCGATCTCTTCCAATTCTTTAAATCCCTTCCAGATCTTTGTGATGAGGGAGCCTCCTGCCATGGGGACGACAACATGCTGGGGGACTTTCCAACCCAACTGCTCAGCGATCTCAAATCCGAAGGTTTTCGACCCCTCTGCATAGAAAGGCCGAATATTGATGTTGACAAAAGCCCATCCATAATTTTCTGCAATCTCACTGCAAAGACGATTCACCTCATCATAACTTCCCTTGATTCCAATCAAATTCGTTCCATAAACCAAAGTTCCAAGGATCTTCCCCTGCTCCAAATCGTAGGGAACGAAGATGTAACTCTCCAGACCTCCTGCAGCAGCCAAGGCCGCCACTGAGTTGGCAAGATTTCCTGTGGATGCACAGGCGACAATACGAAATCCAAACTCTTTAGCCTTGGAGAGGGCCACCGAAACGACCCGGTCTTTGAAAGAAAGTGTAGGATGATTGACCGCATCATTCTTAAGATAGAGTTCTTTGACTCCCAAAGCCCTGGCCAATCCCTCTGCTCTGATGAGTGGCGTATACCCTACATTCATTCCCACAGAGGGATCACCATTTAATGGGAGAAGCTCTCGATATCTCCACATCGATTTGGGCCTCTCTTCTATTGTTTCTCGCGTTAAATTTTCTTTGATCTTTTCATAATCATAAACGACTTCCAATGGACCAAAGCAGAACTCGCATACATGGGTAGGACCGATTGAATATTCCCTCTTGCATTCTCTGCATTTTAGACACTTGACATAGCTCATGTTCTTACCTTTCTTATGATGGATTATAAAAAATATTGTTTATTAAAATTATCAAGAAAGCCTTTAAATAATAAGGGGAAACACAGGTTTCCCCTTACTTATCATTACATTATCATACGAATAATTCCTAAATACCTCAATAAGTTATACACCGATCTTTCCATTGACATTGACCAATCAAAATGAATTAGTTTATAAGAAATGCTCATAAGAAATTATATGTAATACATGAATCTCTGATCTAACTCTTTCCTCAACCCCATTTTCTGAGCCATGATACACAGATCTTTTATGCTCACAGAGTCAAAATATTCTTTCAATTTATTTCCTGCCTCGCTCCAGATTAGCCGTGTCACACACTCCCCCAGTCGGTCACAGGGCTGGCTTGAATCCTCTGGGCTAATACAGAGGACGGGTTCGATCCCACCCTCAGTAATACGTACGATCTCTCCAACAGTGATTTCATCGGGTTTCTTATTTAAGAAATAACCTCCTGATGGCCCTCTTTTGCTTCCCACAATACCCGCCTTTTTCAATTTTTGGAAAATCTGCTCCAGGTAACGTGGTGAAATTCCCTGTCTTCTTGAAATATCCTTGACCTGTGTTTCTAACCCCTCGGAATTATAAGCAATATCGAATATTGCCCTTACTCCATAACGGCTTTGAGTTGATAATCTCATAATTCTAACCTAAGTAAGGTTGAAAACATGATAAGATTCTTTATTATATTTGTCAACAAAATTTTTTTATTTATTAAGGAAAACATTAATGAGAGAGATCACCTCTGGTTTTTTCCAATCCTTGGGCCCAATCGCCTTTCCTATGATCATTCCTTTCTTGTCGATCAGGAAAGTGGTCGGAATCCCTTTTACTTCAAAAAGGTCGAGGGTCTCACATTTGGGGTCGATCAAGACAGGGAAGGTATAACGATGCTTTTCAATAAATTCTTGTACCGGTTTTATTCCTGCATAATCTACGGAAATGGTGAGAAAGACAAAATCCTTTTCCTTTAATTGTTTATATAATTCTTCCATGGAAGGCATCTCCTCTTTACAGGGGCCACACCACGTAGCCCAGAAATTGAGGAGGATCACCTTTCCCCTATAATCTTTTAACTCCGATTTTTTCCCCTTCAAATCCTCCAAACGAAACCTGGGAGCTTTCGTTCCGGCTTTGACAGGTTTAATCCCAGCCTTCGAAAAAAGGTCTTCCTTTTTAATTTCTGCAAAAATAGAAGGAGTGGAAAGAATAAGGGCGAAAAGAAAGAAGAGAAAGGCCTTTCTGACAACCATTATCCCCCCGTGGATAACCCATTTTATAACACCTTCATATGGGGATTTCCAATGGATTTTTCATAGCAATTCACGGATCGAGTCGCTGAATATTCGTATTGTGGCCTTTCCGATTTTCCATTATAATGAAAACATGCGAAAATCCAGTTACGAACAATTCGAGGCGACTTCGCTCTACTGCCCAAGGTGTAAAACCGCAGTGCCGGTAAGAAAAAAATTGCTTTTAGTCCTGCCAGATGGGGACGAATATGAATACCTCTGTGCTTATTGCGCATCCTCTGTTGGGATGAAAATCGATAAAGGTGTGCCTCCCCCTGAATTTATCATCAAGCCCTGAATTCTCTCAATAAGAACCCATTGAAATAATAGCCATAGGGTATTCCACCATCAAAAAATATCTATTGACAAGTGCCTCTCAAAAAAGATAATTAAATGTTTAGTTTTTAGAAGACAAGAAGACTCCATCCCCTCCAAATCAAAGTAAAGAAAAGCGCAAGAAAATTAGAAAAGAGGATAGGCCTCTCTTCGATAAATTGCCCCTAAGTTGGGAGACTCACATAAAAAGGAGGTGAAGATAGAGGTTTATTTAAACGGGGCGGTCATTCGGTTCAAGGGTTCCAGAAGTGGAAAAGGGCCGGAAATAATACTAATTTCTTAATGAAAGAAGGAGGGGTAGTTATGGCGAAGAAAAAAGGTTTTCCAATGCCGTTGGAAGTGGAATATCCAAAAGAATTGGAGGGTTGGGAAGAAATGTACCCGCCCATGTATATGTTTAGCAAAGACAGAAAAGACTGGGAAGAGAAGCACTTCTGGTTTCATGATAAAATCCATGCTCCAGAGGCGATGTATCCGCTCGATCTAATCTTTCACGAAGCATGGCAGATTTCTCTCTCACAATATACCACAAGAGTGTTCTGTATTCCTCCAGCCCAGGGAATTGCCCAGAGAATGGTGGGCTGCTACATGTATATTACTCCGGTTTCACCACCGCCTGAAGATGTGATAGGAGAGAAAGCCGCGCTCTTTCAGAAACGAGTGTTTTATGTCTTTGAACATTACGATGAACTCTGGGTCACATGGTTGAAGAAGTTCAAAGCTTTGGGTGAGGAAATGAATAATATTAAAGTCCCGGCCGATCTCCCGAAGTTTGAGCCGGATGATACGGTACTTCCTGAACCAAAAGGCTATTACACTTCATATGAGGTAATCGACGCCTGGGATAGACTGGTCAATGCGATGATCAAGGGATGGCAGTACCATTTTCAATATCTGAACTTAACCTACCTCGCCTATTTAATGTTTGCAGATACCTGCCGGAAGCTCTTCCCCGGAATCAGTGAGAGCACCATAGGAAAGCTCGTAGCCGGCGCCTATGTCCAGATGTTCAAACCCGAAGAAGAACTCTGCAGACTTGCCCGTTTAGCAGCCCCGATCAAAGAAGTCGCGAAAATCCTGAAAAGCAATGCTTCTGCTCAGGACAAGATAGCTGCCTTGAGAAAGACTGCCGAAGGAAATGATTGGCTGGTGGAATATGAAAAATCAAAAGATCCATGGTTTTTTGTCTCTTGTGGGAGTGGATGGTTCCATTATGAAGGGAGCTGGACGACGAAGCCGGAGATTCCTTTTGGATATCTGAAAGGAGATATTGAAAGAATTGAAAGGGGAGAGAAGATAGAAAGGGATGTTGCGAGTATTGACAAAGCAAGGGCAGAACTGGCTGAAGAATACCAGAAGCTCATCAAAACCGATGAGGATAGAAAATCCTTTAACGATATCTATAAAGCCGTTCGGACAATCTATAAATATGCAGAGGATCATCTCTTCTGGGTGGAACACTGGTTCCATACAATATGGTTCGAAAAAGTTAGAGAATTCGGCCGCCTGTTAGTGAAAAAAGGATTGCTGAAGGCACCGGATGATATCTATCTCTTCAACCGATTTGAAGTCCCGCTTCTGATAGAAGATGTGGCGACAACATGGGCACTGGGTGAAGGTGTTCCCTCAAGGTTCCAATACTGGCAGGGCAAAGCAGATAAGAGGAAGAAGATCATAGAGGCTGCGAAGAAGTGGAATCCTATCCCTGCACTGGGAACACCACCCGACGAGGTAGCAGAACCGTTTACGGTCATGCTCTGGGGTATCACTACTGAGAAGGTTCAGGATTGGTTGAAGGGAGTGGCTGTTGTTCCAACAGAGGTCACCGAACTGAAAGGCTTTGCTTCTTCGGCAGGTGTCGTTGAAGGTAAGGTGAGGGTTGTTAAACTTCTTGAGGAGATCACCAAGATAGAACAGGGTGAAATTCTTGTCTGTCCGACGACAAACCCCGCCTGGGCCCCGGTTTTCACCAGAATAAAGGCTTCCATCACAGACATCGGGGGCTTAACCTGTCATGCTGCTATTGTATGCAGGGAATATGGAGTCCCGTCGGTCACCGGCACAGGAATAGCTACGAATGTCCTCAAAACAGGGGACACCGTAAAGGTGGACGGCAATACAGGGATTGTAAAGATACTCAAACGAGCCTAGAAAGCTTTAGGTTTGAGGTTGGAGGTCTGAGGCAACTGCTTGGAAGCAGAAAACGTCATCCGTTAAACCTCTAACCTCCAACCTACCTCATTCACAACGGGTTTATATGCCTTATACTTTATGGTTTGAAAAAGCGGGGAAGGAGGCTTTCAATCTCGTCGGAGGTAAGAATGCCAGCCTCGGTGAGTTGATTAGAGCGGACATCCCTGTCCCCCCTGGTTTTTCTGTTACCACGGAGGCTTATTGTGAGTTTTTGACCGACGGTGACATCAAGGGAAAAATCGAGAAGATCCTGTCGCAGATTGGGCCTCAAGATGTCGCTTCCTTGGACGACGCTAGCAAGACAATACGTGAACTAATGAGAACAACATCCATGCCGAAGAGGATAGAGGATGCCATATGCTCTAACTATGAAGCTCTCGCTCAAGTCTGCGAGGTACCAGATATTCCCGTGGCAGTACGTTCCAGCGCCACCGCTGAGGATCTTCCTGGAGCTAGTTTCGCAGGACAACAGGATACATTCCTTTGGGTGAAAGGCTGTGACGAAGTCCTGGAAAAAATTAAGTTATGCATGTCGAGCCTTTTCACTTCCCGAGCAATATCTTATCGAATAAAGATGGGATTTCCTCATGAGAAGGTATTGATCAGCGTTGGAGTCCAGAAGATTGTCGATGCTAAAGCAGCAGGAGTGATGTTCACCCTCAACCCACTCAACGGAGATCCATCAAAGGTAGTTATTGAAGGGAATTGGGGACTGGGAGAAACAGTCGTTTCGGGGCAAGTGAATCCGGACAAATTTGTCGTGGACAAGGTGACCAAAGAGATCGAAAGGACGATCTCCCAAAAATGGACTGAGTGTATTTTCGATCCTGAGAAAGGCATGGTCTGCCATCTTGACATCCCTCATGAAAGGCAGGAGGTTCAGTGCATCGAAGATAATGAAATCCTTGAACTGGCAAGATATGCAAAAAGAGTTGAAGAATATTATAGATCTCCTCAGGACATCGAATGGGCCATCGAAAAGCTTAAGCCCTTCCCCCTGAATATATTCATGTTACAGAGCCGACCCGAAACGGTCTGGAGTCAGCAGAAAAGAGAACCCATCCTCGGGAAGAAGAGTGCTTACGACTTGCTGATGGAGAAGGCTTTACAGCGTATAAAAATTCAGTCCTGAGCTATTGAGTCGCGATATCCAACTTGTGTCGGTCACACGGGAATAAACGTTTGCGAAAAAGAAGAATCCAATTTTGAAATGACGAGATGATTAAATCTTCTCGTCATAGAAGGGGGGAACTTCTATGGGAAATGAAAAACCACCAGAAAAAATCGGTATTGGACCCTCTGGAAGAACAGGAGGACTCATTCAATTCATCATTCTCACTATCCTCGGGGTTATTATATTCGTATACGGCATCTCTCCGGCCTCCATCGTCTTGAAGATCATCCCTGCCACACTCATCATGCTCATTGCCCTTGGCCATTTGGTCCTACTAGGGGATAATTGGCCATGGGCACCTCCCGCGGGAAACTGGACACCTGCCAAATCCCGCTTTGTCGCAGGGATTGGGATGACCGTCCTCTGGGCTATTTTCACTTTCGCTGTGTTGCTTTTCATGAGGTACATCTATCCCCAATGGCCAGTAGGCCCACTCTATCTTTGGTTTGGAGTCATCGGGTTCTGGGCTACCCTGCTTTACGGAATCAACTGGGGAGGATGGCCTTTTAAGGGGAAACTTCACCCTTGGGGAACGATGGCGGTCAGTTTCATTATTGTAATGATCGTTTCCATCCTCATCTGGAATCTCTTAACGAATCTCGACGGAACACCCTTCGCTGACACTCCAATGAATCATAAGGGCCCCTTAAATGTGAATTGGCTGACAGGATACCTTGTCTGGTCCATTGCCTGGTTCTTCGTCTTCAGTCCTGTCTTCACAACCCAAGGATGGCCTTTTACCAAATGGGGTCAGCCCGGGGCAGCCATTGGCCAGACGATTCTTGCACATATCTTAGGGTATATCTTCTGGAGGGGGAGCCTAGGTCTTGGCCTCAGCCCAACCTTCTCCTTCGCTGCATTGGGATCATCACTTATCTTCTGGTCTCTGGTTTATTGCTGGCATCTCCAGTTCTGGGGAGTCACAAAATTTACCTTTTTTAAAAGAGCCATTTCCGCATTTATCATCCAGGTCATCATCATTGTCATATGGATTATCATCATCAGAGCGATCCTCGGCCCTGCTGCCAGTGCCATAGCTGCTGCAGAACTTCCCGCTGATGTGAACATCCTTATCATCTATCTCAATCTCTGTATTGTTGGACCAGCCTTGATTGCACACAATGCTTTCTGGCTGAGATGGCCATTAACACTGCCCAATCCACCGGGAACCCCACCGCCTGATCAGGCAGCATAACCATAAGGCCCTGGGAGACCTCTCCCAGGGCCTTTTCATTTCTTCGCCCTAGAGACCTCACCCTTTTTCTTCCCTGCTCGGGTCAAATCAGAGCTTGCACGGGTCATTGAAATCTGTTTTAATGCGACTCTGGAGAAAAGATCTTGGAGTGGATGAGCAAAAATCTGAAATCTGGAAAGTTAGACATGCATGTCCTGAAAGGACTCCTCGAAAGATATAGCATCGTTGACCCCCAAATCATCATAGGTCCAAAGATCGGTGAAGACGCAACCGTCATAGACTTGGGAATGGGATCAAACCATTATTGGGTCGTCACCTCCGACCCCATTACCTTCACCACAGAGGAGATTGGATACTATGGTGTGGTGGTGAACGTAAATGATATTGCCACCCGGGGGGCCAAACCGAAGTGGTTCTTAGCGACTCTCCTCTTTCCTGAAGAGGAGACGAATTTAGATCTCATCGAAGAAGTCTTCCACCAGATTCACCAGGCCTGCCAACGATTTGGAGTCTCTTTTGTGGGTGGCCATACAGAGATCACATCTGGAATTGGAAGAACAATCCTCTCCGGTCACATGATCGGAGAGGTCAAAAAGGACAGGCTGGTGACGACAAGTGGTGCAAGGGCCGGAGACCTCCTTCTTTTGGTCAAAGGAATCTGTATTGAAGGAACCTCCATCCTCGCAAGGGAAAGGGAAGCAGAACTCTTGGCCAAAGGCCTTCCTCTCCCTCTTATCGACAAAGCAAAGAATTTCATCCTCGATCCCGGGATCGATATTCTTCGGCCGGCTCTGGTCGCCTGTGATGCTGTTTCTATCCATTCAATGCATGACCCCACAGAAGGAGGATTGGTCAACGGAATCGTCGAAATGGCTATGGCTTCTGAGAAAGAGATTGAGGTCGATTTTGAAAAAGTCCATATCTATGAAGAGTCTCAAATTCTTTGCCAGGAATATGGATTGGATCCCCTGGGAGTCATTGCTTCAGGAGCGTTGCTCTTAGCGATCTCCCCTGATGATCTCTCAGCCATCCAAAAAGTCTTCAAAGAATCTTCTATTCCTCTTCAGGTCATCGGCCAGGTGAAGGAAGGGCCGGCTAAGGTTCTTACTACCGAGGGGGAAGAAATGAAACCCTTTTCTCGGGATGAAATCTTGAAGATCTATGAATAGTGATGGAGTACTGGAGTCATGGAGTATTGGAGTATCGGGCTAATAGCTAAAGAACGGAAAAACTATAAACTTAATCTTTTACCCATCACTCCATTACTCCAGTGACAAGGGAGCGTGATGATCAAGGAAAAAACTTTTCTAGGTCTTTCGAAGAATGTTCGGAGCCTCGGATGGGTTAGCTTATTTAATGACATCTCGAGTGAGATGATCTATCCCCTTCTTCCTCTCTTCTTAACCCAGGTCCTGGGAGCAGGCGTTCTTTTTGTAGGGATCATCGAAGGGATTGCTGAAAGTGTCTCAAGTTTTCTAAAACTCTTTTCGGGGTGGTTATCGGACCGGTTTCAGAGGAGGAAGAAGATTATTTTCTTCGGCTACGCCCTCGCCTCCCTGACCCGGCCCTTTATTGGACTGGCCACTTCAGCCTATCACGTTCTTTTTCTCCGTTTCTTTGACCGCATAGGAAAAGGCGTGAGAGCTTCTCCCCGAGATGCCCTGCTCTCCCAATCCTGTCAAGAAGATGAAAGGGGAAAGGCCTTTGGCTTCCAGAGGGCTATGGACCACGCAGGTGCTATGGTGGGACCTCTCATCGCCACCCTTCTCCTTGCCACCCTCACGGATAATCTCCGAGTGGTCTTCATCCTCTCCATCATTCCTGCCCTGTTGTGTCTCTGGATTCTTGTCCGGGGGGTGACGGATATTGCAGGAGACCGAAAGACGGCACCTCCCCCTTTCAGACTTCATTGGACATCATGGAACAGGCAATTCAAATACTTCCTCATCATCATCACCCTCTTCACCCTAGGAAATTCAAGTGATGCCTTTCTTCTTCTCCGTGCAAAAGATCTGGGAGTCCATACGGTCTCGATTCCGATTCTCTGGTTCTTCTTTCATCTCTCAAAAACGATCTTCTCCATCCCTGGTGGTACCCTCTCCGACAGGATTTTGCCTTTGCTTCCAAGACCTACCACATCTGGGTTCTCTTCTTCATCTACGGCCTTTTCTTCGGACTAGCGGAGGGAACGGAGAGGGCCTGGGTGGCAGATTTAGTGGAGGAATCCAAGCGAGGAACAGCCTACGGCGTCTACCATTTCTTCATTGGAATGGCAGCCTTACCTGCCAGCCTCCTCATGGGGCTGATCTGGAAGGCGATCGGGGTTCAATGGGCCTTCTCTTTTGGCGCAGTGATGGCGCTCATCGCTGCCCTTTTGGCCATCCTCCTCTTAGGAGGTCAGGACAAAGCAGCCTTCATCGAATCGAAGACCACCTGAGTTAATCTCCTTAGTTCTTGCTTTGTGATGGAGAGGGGCGGCATTAAGACCATTACGTCTCCCAAGGGTCTGATGATGACTCCTCTTTTTCGCGCCTCTAGAACGATTTTGAAACCGATTTTTGCTTCCGTCGGAAATGGCGATTTTTTCTTCCTATCCGCCACCAATTCAATCCCCACCATTAAACCCTTCTGCCGGACTTCTCCGACAGCAGGAATTTGGTAAAATCTCTTAAGTTCCCTCTTCAAAAAATGAATCTTCGATCGTAGGGCTTCGAGAACCCCCTCTTTCTTAAAGAGGGCAAGGCTGGCCAGGGCGGCACGGCAAGCCAAAGGATTGCCTGTATAAGAGTGACCATGGTAGAAGGTCTTCAGCTCCTGAACCTCTCCAAGAAAAGCTCGGTAAATCTCCTCTGTTGACAGGGTAGCGGCTAACGGGAGGTAGCCAGCGCTGATCCCTTTTGAGATGGCCATCAGATCGGGAGAAACCTTCTCATGCTCACAGGCGAACATTTTTCCTGTTCGGCCAAAACCGGTAGCCACTTCGTCGGCGATCATCAGGATACGATATTTATTGCAGAGGAATCGGGATGCTTTGAGGTAACCTTTGGGAAAGACGACCATCCCTCCCGCTCCCTGGACGATGGGCTCCAGGACGAAGGCAGCCACCTCGGAGTGATGTTTTTTCATCGTCTCCTCGAGGAGATTGAGACATTCCACCCTGCAGCTCGGATAGGTCCGATGGAGCGGACATCGATAACAATAGGGGGACTCCACTTTCATCGTGGAAAAGAGCAGTGGCTTATAGATTCCGTGAAAAAGGTCGATTCCACCCACACTGACCGAACCGATTGTATCTCCATGGTAACCATTCTTCAAAGAGATGAATTTTTTCTTCCTGTGAACCTTCGTGGAGGATTGTTTCCAAAATTGAAAGGCCATCTTCAGGGCCACTTCCACAGCGGTGGAGCCATTGTCAGAGTAAAAGACTTTGGAGAGCCCCTGAGGAGCGATTTTTACCAATTGCCCTGCCAGTTCGATGGCAGAATGAGAGATCTTCCGGACCTGTTGGATGACTGCTTCATCAATCTCCTTTTTTCGATGGCCATGGACATTGACCCAGAGGGAAGAGACTCCGTCCAGATACCACCTTCCATAAACATCTTTTAGATAGGAACCTTTGCCCTCCTCTATGATGAGCGGAGGGATTCGACAATAGTCCTTCATCTGAGTGAAGGGATGCCACAAAACCTTTTGATCGATCCTCTCCAGATGCCGAATATCCCGTATCATTACTTGGTTAACCCTTGCGTAAAGCAGCTCCTGCCTTTTGTCGTTGTCGATGCTCGTATCGAGGCTCATCTGTTGCTACTGGACACCCAAGCTTCCTGCTTCGATACGGGCGTCGTCACCCTTAGACCTTTGACCGTAAATCTAAACGGGCTTCTAAACCCGAAGACAATTTTCATGAAATCAGCCCCAGTTCCTTACCCACCCGCTCAAACTTTTCCAGAGCGAAATTGAGATCCTCTCGGGTGTGGGTCGCCATGACCGTTACTCTCAATCGGCACTTCCCTTCCGGGACGGTGGGAGGACGAATCCCTTGGACGAAGATCCTTCTCTCAAAAAGTCTTCGGTCCATTTCCATGGTCAACTTCGGTTCTCCGATCAGGAGTGGAATGATGTGAGCCTGGCTTTGCATGGTGTCGAACCCCAGCTGATTCAAACCCTTCCTAAGATAATTCACATTCTCCCAAAGCCGTTCTCTCCGCTCAGGTTCCCGGTCAAGGATCTCGAGGCCCGCCAAAATAGAGGCTGATACCGAAGGGGGAAGGGCCGTGGTATAGAGGAAGACTCTTCCCTTATTGACCAAATAGTCGATCAAAGACCTCCTTCCCGCTACGTAAGCACCGAAAGATCCCAGGGCCTTTCCGAAGGTTCCCATGTGGATATCCACTTCATGGGAAAGCTGAAAATGTTCCAAAACGCCTCGGCCATTGGATCCAAAGACGCCGATCGCATGAGCCTCATCGACCATGGTTAAGGACTCATATCTTTTTGCCAACTGAACAATGTCGGAAAGGGGAGCCACATCCCCGTCCATGCTGAAGATCCCATCGGTGACGATCATCTTTTTCCTCCTCTCCCGGTTCTCTTCAAGGAGGACTTCCAGATGGTTCACGTCAAGATGGTGATAGATCTGAATCGATGCTTTGCTGAGGCGGCATCCATCCACAATGCTGGCGTGATTGAACTCATCGCTGAAAATGACATCCCCTTCTCCCATCAAAGAGGTCAGGATGGAGAGATTTGCAGAATACCCTGAATTAAAGAGAAGGGCAGCTTCACATCCGTGGAAACAAGCTAACCTCTCTTCCAGCAGACGGTGGATGGCGAGACTTCCGGAGATAGATCGGGAACCGCCTGATCCGCATCCCCACTCTTCAATCGCCCTAAGGGCTCCCTCTTTCAAACGGGGATCATTGGCCAAGCCAAGATAATTATTGGAACAGAGCAGGAGAACCCTCTCTCCATTCATTCTCACCCAGGGAGAGGGACTTTCTTCGATCCATCGAATCTGACGGTATCGACCCTCCTCTTTCAAGAACTGCAGCTCTTTTTCAACGAAGTCGATCTTCCCCATGACAGGATATACTGGTAACACAGGGCGGAGAGAATGTCAACTTCGCAAGAGCATTAGGTTTACAATTAAACCCTCCCTATTCCACTAAAGAGGAAAGGGGAACGATATCAATACCCTTTTTTTTCATTTTTGGAATCATCTCTTTGAGGGATTCGAGCGTGGAGGGATGAGGATGACCAATTCCGATCGCCTTCCCTTTCTCGAGAGAGAGTTGGGCCAGTTTTTCCAATTGTTGTTTGATCTCTCTTGGGTCTTGGGAATGATCAAGGAAGAGGCTTCTTTCAGTGGCCCTTAAACCTATCGACTTTGCAGTTTGGAGACCCACCGTCTCGGGCGTGGTCCGACTATCTAAGAAAAAAAGGCCCCGTCTCTTTAACTCCTTCATGATGATCGTCAACTTCCCAGAATCCTCCATGAGCCTGGATCCCATGTGATTGCTCACCCCTTTGATGTAGGGAACCGCCTCCAAATCCTTAGAGAGCTGGTGGAGGAGCCTCTTTTCATCCATCTCTTGGAGGAGGATTCCTTCACCCGGTTTCGTCTCTGGGTACCCATGGGGTTCCATGGGAAGATGGAGAATGACTTCTTTCCCCTTCTGGTGAGCTTGAAGGGCAAGGGATTTGGAGTAGGGAGCAAAGGGGAGGATGGAAAGGGTGAGAGGGATATTCCAACGAAGGATTTCTTGAGAGATGAGGTTCTCGCCGCCAAGGTCATCAATCACGATGGCGACCTTGGGACGGAAGGCAATTTTAGGAAGGGAAGGTTTGACGTAAAAGAAAGTGAGTTGATGGGTCGTCCGATTCTGGATCTTGATCTCCAACTGAAGAAAGTCCCTTTCTCGAACGGAATGGATAAAAACGGGCTTTCCCAGCCTGGAGAGGCTTCGCTTGAAGTTTTCTTCAATGAGAGAGAAAGGAAGGGTTCGGGGGAGGTGGATCTTCATGAGAGACTCCTCCCAGATGAGGTCCCCTTCTCTTTTCGATACGGACTGTTGGGAAAAGATGTCCTTTGTGGGAATACCGATCTCGTAGAATTGACTTCGGATGATCTGATTGATGAGGAAAGCTTTCTGGGAAAAAGCCTCTTTGGAAAGAGGCTTTTCTTGGGTCAGATAGAAGGTCCCAGCCAGGGTCAGGAGAGATCCAAAAAGAAAAGAGAGGAGGTATCCGATCCAGGGATGACCTCCTCTCCTTTTCGATCGTCGTCCCTTTGCCATTATTTGCCTTTGACTATACTTTTAAAAATTTCCCAGCTTTTGAGGAGCTCAAGGGCTCGCTCCAGTTGGGGATCGCTCGGCTTCTTTTCCTTGACCTCCTCCTTCTGGGTTTTCTCTTTCTCCTTGTTATCGATCAGATGTCTATCCAGATCCTTCTCCGAAGGCAGCTTGGAAGGAGGAACAGCCTTCTCTTCTTCAAGCAAGGCGGGCTTCACAAGGATATCGGGGATGATTCCTTTGGCCTGGATGGAACGGCCATTCGGTGTGTAATACCTGGCCGTGGTCAACCTCAGCCCTGATCCATCTTTCATGGGAAAGATGGTTTGTACGGATCCTTTTCCAAAGGTTTGGGTCCCCACCAGAATGCCCCGGCCATGGTCCTGAATGGCTCCGGCAACGATTTCAGAACCGCTGGCACTTCCGCCATTCACTAGAACGACCAACGGATAGTGAGCGATCGTCCTTTGGGAATTGGCGTAGAATTTCATCTTCTGATCTTCCCTTCTCCCTTCCATCGAGACGATCAGACCTGATTCGATAAAACGGTCTGACACCTTGACCGCCTGATCCAGAAGACCTCCCGGATTGCTACGAAGGTCAAGGATCAAACCTTTCATTCCTCCTTTGCTTTCGCTCTCCAGAGCTTTGATGGCTTTATCAAATTCGCCCTCTGTCTTTTCCTGAAATTGGGAGAGGCGAATATAGCCATACTGTTTATCCATCAGTTCATGGCGAACACTCCGGATGGGAATAACATCTCGCGTCAGGGTGACTTCCCGGAGTTTCGTAAATCCCTCCCTCATGATTGAGATCGTCACCTTGGTTCCTTTAGGTCCCCGCAATCGCTTTACACTGTCCATGAGCGTCAAATTCTTCGTCGATTCTCCATCGATCTTCAGGATCTGGTCTCCTGCCTGGATTCCGGCTTTGAAGGCGGGGGTACCTTCAATGGGTGAGACGACGGTGAGGATACCCTCTTTTAAAGTGATCTCGATCCCCAACCCCTCAAAGCGCCCCTTGCTCTCTTCCTGCATCTCCTTATAGACTTGCGGAGGCATGAAGGCTGAATGGGGGTCCAAGGTCTCTAACATCCCCTTGATTGCCCCATAGACCAAGTCCTTCGAATCCGTCTCCTCCACATACTCCTTTTGAAGGAGACCGAGGACATCGGTGAAGATCTTCAGGTCTTCATAGACATTGCTGGAAAGGGCCGAAACTTTAGGGGATCGGCTCAACCCAATCGAGATTCCAAGGCCAAAGACCAGCAAGAACACTAATACGATTTTAACATTCCTCATTCTTTTCCCTTTATTCATACGATCCTCCTTTACGGATCTAATAAATCATAGAAATTGACTTCCCCCATCCGAACCTTTGTATATTGTACCTCTAATTCGCCTTGATTGCGAGCGTTATGCCACTTATTGTACTTTTCCAATCCCCCATAGGACCTTATTTCCTTCCTCTTTTCGGCTCCTCATGGAGGGAAACGGCTTTCTCCGGATGAAAGATCCAATCCATCGGGTTTTGAGGTTTTCCTCGATGGCGAATTTCGAAATAGAGACAGGGACCTTTCAGGGAACCTGCACTCCCGACCCGAGCGATGGTCTCTCCTTGAGAAACTGTATCTCCCTCTTTCTTCAATAATTGAGATAAATAAGCAGAAACCGTGAAGGTATGATCTCCATGATCGATGATGACCATATTGCCGAAGCCTTTAAACCAGTCGGCAAAAAGAACCTTCCCTGGAAGAATCGCCCGGACCGCAGCGTCCATGGGAGCTCTGATTTCAATCCCATTCTGGCCTCTCTCCTTGAATTGGCTAATTAAGCTCCCTTGAATGGGGGGGAGGAGCCTCCTCTTGGGGGACTCGGGTTTGATGGGTTTGTATGCCAGAAGGCTCTTCTCACGTTCCAGTTTTTCAATAAGGGTCTGAAGCTCCTTGGCCCGGCCTTCCAATTCATTGATGAGTTCTTTTGTGACGGCCTTCTGGTTTCGAATCGACTTCAACAAGCTCCGCTTTGCTCCTCTAACCTTTTTAATCTCTTGCCTTTTTTTCTCCACCGCAGAGATATTTCGCTGCCATTGAGACTGGTCTTCGGTCAACTCATCATGATATTTCTCTTTCAGGGCAACTTGATTTTCGTAGGTGTCTACCAGGCGCGCATCGGAATCGATGACGACCCTTAAATATTTATCGATCTTCAATAGATCGAGATAGGAATCCGAGGTGAGGAAAAATATTTCCGGAGGCTTCCTCTTCATCTTGTAGAGGGCGACTAATCTGGAGGAGAGCTCTTCTCGGGTTTGATCCATCCCCTGATTGAGGCCATGGATCTGTTGTTTGGTCTGTTGAAGCTTCCCTTTTGTCTGGCCCAACTGGGATTCCATCTGCTTTAACTCTTTCTCCTTCCGATAGAGTTCCATATCAATCTGATGGAGGCTTTCGAGAATGGAGGACTCTTTCTTCTGTATCTTCTTTTCCTTCTGCCGGGTGGTGGAAAGTTCTTTTCGAATCTCCTTCAGGTCCTTTTTCTTCTGGGTCAGATCTTTCTCAATCTGTTCCGGCCGAACGGCCCAAAGAGGGGTCGGCCCAGCGGGAAAGGTCCATCCCATCAAGATCCATCCAATCACAAGAAGTTTCCAATGCTTCATCAACGATTCACACCCTATATTTCAGAAACCTCATCGAGGCGGCGAAACTACCAAAAAAACCGAGCACCATTCCCCCTAGGATGATCAGGGTAATCTTATCAGGGGGGAGGAAGAGGATGGGGATGCCCGACGCCCAATCTTTTATCGAAGGGGTAATGTAGAGAAAAAAGACTTTATAAAGCAAAACCTCATAGTGCAGATAGAAAAGACAGAGAATGGCCAGACTCGTTCCAACGAGTCCCTGGATGAGCCCTTCAATATAGAAAGGGACTTGAATAACGGAGGGGCTGGCACCCAGAATTTGCATGATCTCGATCTCCTCCTTTCGTGAGGAAATGGTCAGTTGAAGTGTATTGAACGTAATGAAAATGATTCCCATGAGGAGAAGCCCTCCTAAAACCCACTGGGAGATACGAAAGAGATGGGTGAGGGTTAAAAAGGTTTCCACCCACTCTTGGCCATATTGGATTTCCTCGATCTGCGGAAACTGGTTCAGTTGGGTGACGATTCTTTTAAGGCTGTTGGTGTTCCGGAAATCCTTTTTCAAACGGATCTCAAACGAAGAGGGCAGGATCCCAGGTGGAATGCCTTCAAGAAGATTCTTCTGACGACCTAGCTTCCTTTCCATAAAATCCATCGCGTCATCAGAGGAGACATATTTTACAGCCTCCACCCCTTCGAATTGGCGGATCTTCCTCCTCAGTCCTTCCACATCGCTTAAAACAACCCCCTTCTTAAGATAGGCCATCACTTCGATCTTCTCCTCCCAGGCTTTGAGGAAGGAGGTGAGATTGAAGGCGATGAGGGAGAAGGAGGAAAAGATGAGCATCGAGATCCCAATGATAGCGATGGTGGTTAGGTTTGGAAGGAGGTTTCCCTTCATGTTCTGGAACGCCCGTCGCATCACATAACGGAGAAGAAAGAACATGCTTTTCCCTTCACTCCATCTTTAGGCAGAACTCTCCACCCTTCTACCCCTTCGAAGATGGATGACCCGATAGGGATAGCGTAAAATCAAATCGGTATCATGGGTGGCGAAAACGATGGTGGTCCCTCGGTGATGGAGGTCGGTGAGGATCTGCATCACCTCAGCGGTCATCGTGTCATCCAGATTTCCGGTGGGTTCATCGGCCAGCAGGAGAGGAGGATCATTCACCAGAGCGCGGGCGATCGCTACTCGCTGCTGTTCCCCTGCTGATAGGGAAAGGACCGAATCTTCTTCCCTCGCCTGAAGGCCTACCCGGTTCAGAATCTCGGAGACTTTCTTCTTAATCTCTTTGGGGGCGTGACCGGTCACTTCCAGAGCGAAGGCGATGTTCTGGCCTACCGTGCGATCCTGCAGGAGTTTAAAATCCTGAAAAACGATCCCCATCGTTCTTCGTAGTTGGTAGACCATTCGGAACCCTTTCTTGGTGACGTGAATCCCATTAACGATCACCTCACCGCTCGTTGGCCTTTCTGCACAGTAGAGGAGGCGAAGAAGGGTCGTTTTCCCAGAACCACTGGGGCCTGTGAGGAAGGCGAATTCACCGGCCGAAATCTCCAAGGTAACATCGGACAGGGCAGTAATCTGGCTTGGGTAGATCTTAGAGACATGGGTCAACTGAATCATATTGAAATCAAAACTAACATGAACTCTCTTTTTTTTCAAGAAAATGAAGGGGTTAAGGCCTTCTCAGGCAGGGCACACAAGATCCATTTAACCGATATTCTTCAACCATGTTCTATTCAAGTATCTCTTCGTGATGAGAAAAGCCTGGAGGAACTGGGAGAGATTCATGGACCACCATACCGACACAGCACCAAAGCCAAGAAGGACGACAAAAAGATAAGCAAGGGGGATTCTCACCAACCACAGGCTGAGGGCTACCCTCGTCATAACGCTTTTCGTATCCCCTGCTCCACTCAACCCTCCCCCGAGGATCACTCCCCAGGCCATAAAAGGCTCACTGATCATACTGATGTAAATATATTTTACACATTCCTGGATGACCTTCGCGTCACTCGATAGGAGTGAGGCAATCCACCGAGCATTCAGGACCACAGTGATCACAAGGGTCATCACCATCCCCACACCAATCCAGGCCGTCACGAGGCCACTTCGGAAAGCGTCCTTCTCCTTCCCCTCCCCTAATACATTCCCCACAACCACTGCATTGGCCATATTAAAGGCAAAGGCAGGAAGGTAGATCACAGATTCGATCCTCAACCCTACCGTCAGAGCCGCCAGCGTCTCCACTCTCTTTTCAGGCAGGGCACTCAAGATCAAGAAAAGGACCATCGAGGCAAGCTGCCACAGGGCTTGGAGTAGTCCGATGGGCCATCCAATACGGATGATCCTTTTCACCGGATCCCAATCAACGTTCCTCTTAGGCCGAACCCATCCTCTGACCCAGATCAAATTGATCAGGCTTCCAATGAAGACGCTGGAGGCCGTCGCCAGGGCAATTCCCCTGAAGCTGAGAGGCGTCTGGAACACATAAAAGAAATTGAGAGCAATATTGAGGACGCATACGATCGTCATGGTCATCAAAGATTTCTTAATCCGATGGCAAGATCTCAGAATCCCATTGCTATTGATGAGAAGATAGTGGAAGGGTAGACCGAAGACAAAAATTCTTAGGAAGGAAAGGACAAGGGGTTTCAGCTCTCCGGGGATGCTCAGGAGCGTTAAGATCCCTGGGGTGAAGAGGAGGCCTCCGAGGACAAAGACGACTCCAATCCCTGCGGCGGTGACGAGAGAAGCGTAGATTGTCCGACGGAGTTCCTCTTCTTTTCCAGAGGTGGATAACCTCGAGACAACGGAGACGGTCCCTACCGTGAGGGCATTGGCGATGACAATGAAGATGAAATAGAATTGAATGACGAAACCGTAAGCCGCCTGAACCTCTTTACCCACTTTCCCTGCGATGTAGACGTCGGTCAGTCCAATCAGAAACTCAAAAAACATAATCAAGGTCATCGGCCAGCTGATGGACCAGCTCCGGGAGACCATATCCCTGAGATCCTCTCGTCTCAGCTTTAAGAGAAATTTCTTCACGCTCTGTTTCGTGGTCTCTTTGTTTTCAGTCAATGATATTCCACGTCTTAGGGAATAGGGTTCTTGTGGATCTCAAGAATAGAGAGGGAGTGAAGAAAAGGGAGTGACCCGTGGTTCTATACCACGTCTTTGGCAACTCAGATCGAAGAAATGTCTTTTCTGCCCTATGACCTTCTTCGAAAAAAATTATTTTCCCCCTAGGCTCTCATCCCTGTTGAACCATGCGGCTGGGTCATAGCCTGGGAGATTCCCTTGGCGGCAACATATTTTTTAACCATCTCTCAATCTCAAAGGAAGAGGTAGAATAGGTCACTTCAATTTCAAGTTCTTAAAAAGGTCTCCCAACGTTCCCAGTTTTCCGTCCTTGTCTTCTTTCTCAAGAAACCTTTTGTAGTCCTCCCGATCCTCTCTTTCTTCCATGGCTCTTTGCGACAACCGTATTCTACCTTTTTCATCAATGGAGACAATCTCCACCTGCACTTCCTTGCCCCTTGGGAACTTCTTTTTAATATCCCCTTTCTCAGAACTTCTTATCTCTTCTACGGGAAGAAGACCTTTTATTTTAGGTCCGAGTTGCGGAAGACGGATAAAAAGACCAAAGGGTTTACTGTCTTCAACAACCCCTTTCAGAACCTGACCCACTTCAAGGCGCACCTTTTCCAATCCCGTCTCTTCCCCAATTCTCTTCTTGAGGGTTGCCTCTTTGATGGATAACGAGATGCGGCGCGTTTCACGGTCTATTCCCATGACCAGAACATCAACCCAATCCCCTTCATGAAGAAGCTGGTGTGGATGGGAGATGCGGTCGTAGCTGATTTCAGAGATATGGACAAGGCCATCCACCCCCGGGGCCACCTCAATAAAAGCACCGAAGTCAGTTAGCCTGGAAACTTTGCCGCGAATGACTTGCCCTTCCTCAAACCCAAGGCCTCTTTCCCATGAATCGGGCTCCAAGGCTTTCATGGAGAGGGAGATCTTCGGTCGGCCTTCTTTGTCCGATTCAATCTTCATGACCTTTACCTTCACCCGCTGTCCCATTTTGAGAATTTCGGATGGATGTCTGATTCTGGCATGTGCGATCTCAGAGATATGAATCATTCCCTCGACCCCTCCGATATCGATGAACGCACCGAAGTCAGCCAATTTCGTAACCTTTCCTTCACATTCAAGGTCAACCCTAAGTCTCTCCAGCGTCTCTTTGGATTTTTTCTCTTGCTCTTCCTCCAGAAGGACACGTCTTGAAACGATGATATTTTTTCCCTTTTCTTTGATCTCCATGATGCGGAAAGGGTACCTTGCTCCAATGTGGTCCTCAGGCTTTTCGCAGAACCGGAGATCGATTTGGCTTACTGGACAGAATGCACGAAAGCCTGAAAGATCGATTTCGAAGCCCCCCTTCACAACCCCCGAAACTCTTCCTTCAACAGGAATGAAATCTTGTTGTGCCTCCCTTAAGATCTCGAGGGCGCCGGCCCCCTGAATTCTGATCCCTTTCGTGAGATGGATGCCATCCCGGACCGATGCAACCCTCATCTCCACCCAATCGCCTTCTTTGACCGTAAGGGTTCCCTTCTTATCAAGGAACTCCTGAAGGTCAGCGATGCCCTCGCTCTTCCCTCCTAAATCGACAAAGAGCGTTTCGCCGGTGATTTTTGCCACTCTCCCTGAAACCTTGTCCCCAGGGTAAATCTTGCGTCCCGGGGTCCCAGCGCTCGCCTCCAAAAGCTCAGCAAAACTGATTTTTTCTTCCATTTCGTCTTCCGTCATACCGCTGCACCTTTAAGAATTCAGAATGGGCTTTATCCCTTGCCCATCAGTATAACTCTTTTTGTTGATTCCAGCCCCCCCTCCTCTCTTTTCCAGACCTCCCCTCCTTCCTAGATCTTCTCTCTTTCCCGGACCTTCTCTCTTTTCCACCTCTTCTTTCAGGGCCTTTGAAATTCGGACTTTTAGTTTTCCTGCGGTCTGCCCCAGCTCTCCGATCTCTTCCAGATCGCCGCTCTCGTTCTCCCATCCTATCCTCCTCACATAAACGTTTCTTGAGTCTGTTGAGTTTATTGGGTTTATAGAGTTCCTTGAGTTTATTTAATTCGACTAGAGAAAGTCAACAATGAATTTAGAGTCCAAATAAGATATTAGATTA